>Ga0163144_10002862_pt1 | contig 39458 bp, 36 predicted proteins | sample OliLak19BULKMAT1_FD_123175 | JGI IMG/M metagenome (GOLD analysis project Ga0163144, IMG submission 123175) | Freshwater microbial mat bacterial communities from Lake Vanda, McMurdo Dry Valleys, Antarctica - Oligotrophic Lake LV.19.BULKMAT1 | ecosystem: Environmental > Aquatic > Freshwater >...
CGAGATCGCGGGCGGTCTCCATCGCGCCTTCAAACGTCTTGTCGCGGACGACGACGTTGACCATCGCCACCTGCGGCGGATAGCGCATGGCGCGGCGGAAGGCCACTTCCTTCTCGTAGAACGCGCGATAGTCCTGATCGCACGCCAGGCGCACGCTGTAATGCTCAGGCACCAGCGACTGGATGATCGCCTGACCCGGACGCTCGCCTCGCCCGGCGCGACCCGCCACCTGGGTCAGCAACTGGAACGTGCGCTCGGCGGAGCGGAAGTCCGCCATCCCGAGGCCGACATCGGCCGAGATCACACCAACCAGCGTGCATTCCGGAAAGTCGTGGCCCTTGGCGATCATCTGCGTGCCGATCAGGACATCGATCTCCCGGCGCGCCACCTTCTCGAGCATCTCGACCAGGCTGCCCTTTCGTCGCACCGTGTCACGATCAACGCGCGCCACGCGGGCGCTCGGAAAGGCTTCGCGGATTTCGGCTTCAACCCGCTCGGTGCCAAACCCGATCCGCTCCATGTACGGCGCCGCGCACTGCTCGCACGCCTTCGGCACGAGCTTGGTGAAGTTGCAATAGTGGCAACGACCTCTCCAGCCTTCGCGCTCCGCGCTACGGCTCGGCAGGCCCTGATTCCCGTGCACGGTCAACGTGACGCTGCAGTTCGGGCACTCCAGGCTCGCGCCGCACTGCCGGCACAGCACGGACGTGGCAAAGCCGCGACGGTTGAGCAGGATCAACGATTGCTCGCCCTCATCCAGGCGGACCTTGATCGCCTCGCGCAGCGGGCGGCTGATCACCACTTCTGCTCCGGCCGCCGCGATCTCCTCGCGCATGTTGACGACCTGCACGCGGGCCATCGGGCGATCGAGGACGCGGCGATTGAGCGTGACCAAAGTGTAGCGGCCCTCGAGCGCATTGGTGTAGGACTCGAGCGTCGGCGTCGCCGATCCGATCACCACGAGGGCGCCGGTGAACTTGCCGCGCATGATGGCGACGTCGCGGCCGTGATAACGCGGCGTCTCGTCCTGCTTATACGAGGTGTCGTGTTCTTCGTCAACGATGATCAGTCCGGGATTGGCCAGCGGCGCGAACACGGCCGAGCGCGTGCCAATCACGACATCCACTGCGCCGGCGCGAATGCGGTGCCACTGGTCGTGGCGCTCGCCGTCGGACAGCCCACTGTGCTGGATGGCCACGGCGGCACCAAAGCGGGCGCGAAAGAGCGCCGCCACCTGCGGCGTGAGGGCAATTTCAGGCACCAGCATCAGCACACCGCGCCCGCTCTGCCTGACCGCATCGGCCAGCCGCAAATACACCTCGGTCTTGCCGCTGCCGGTCACACCGTGAACCAGCGCCACCCGAAATGCCTTCGCGGCCGCCAGCGGCAACAACTGCTCCATCGCCACGTGCTGCTCGTCAGTCAGCGGCCGTCGCGAGCCGCCTTGATCCGGCGTGTGCGCGCCGACGGCGTGCTCGAAGGGATCGCGGTCGACACGCTCGGCACGTACGGCGACGTAGCCCAGCGCCGTCAGTCGCGTGATGGTTGCGGCGGCGATGCCACGCTCGGCGAGTTCCGGCGCCGACCGGCCGTCCGGCGCCCCGTGCAACAGCATCAGCGCCTGCTTCTGCTTGCTACCCAGGGGCGGGCCAGCGGGCGAGTCATCGTCACCGGCGCAACGCGAATGCGCGACCAGCCGATCGACCGCATCAAGGCCGGCGGCGGTGAGCGCCACGACGCGAACGGTCTTGAAGCGGTCCACCCGGTTGGCCAGGCCGTGCGGTGGCAGCGCGGCCGACAGCGCGGCGCCGGGGCCGGCGAGGTAGTACTCAGAGACCCACTCGGTGAGCCTGACGACGTCTGGAGGAACGAAGGCATCGGCATCGAGCACCGCGACGACGTCCTTGATCTTGAAGGCGACAGCGACGGCCCCGACGTGCCCCACGACGACGCCAGTCAGGCGGCGCGGCCCCAGTGGCACAATCACGCGCGCGCCAGGCACGGGCATGACCTGGTCGGACGGGACGCGATAAGTGAGAAGGCCAAGCGCGGGCACCGGCACCGCGACAGAGACGAGACGATCGCTCACGTGGTGCCTACGCGTCGCCTTGAAGGATGGCGCGGACCAGCTTCATGTCGTCCCACACTTCGCGCTTCGCCGAGGGATTGCGCAGCAGGTAGGCGGGGTGGAACGTCGGGATCAAGGTGGTGCCGCGATAGTTGAACCGGCGCCCGCGCAGGCGTGTGATCGGGTCCGTGGTCTTCAGCAGGCACTGCGCGGCGAACTTGCCGAGCGGCACGATCACCGCCGGGTTGATGACGTCGATCTGGCGGAACAGGAACGGCTCGCACGCCGCGACTTCGTCCGGCTCGGGATTGCGGTTGTTGGGCGGCCGGCACTTGATGACGTTGGCAATGTAGACCTGTTCCCGCGACAGTCCAATCGCTTCGATAATCTTGGTCAGCAGCTGTCCGGAACGGCCAACAAATGGCTCGCCGCGTTCGTCTTCTTCTTCGCCCGGCGCCTCGCCCACGAACATCAGGCGCGCCTTGGGATGGCCGGTCCCAAAGACAATCTGCGAGCGGCCCAGCGAGCACAGCTTGCAGCGCGTGCAGGCCGGACCGATCTCGGTCTTGATGTCGTCCAGGCTCTCCAAGGTGCTCGGGTGCTCAGGTGCTGGGGTGCTCGGGTGCTCAAGTGCTGAGGTGCTCGCGTCGGCGGAGGGCGTCGCCCGGGAGCGCCACTGCGGATCGCGGCTCAATCCGGCCACGCCCAGCTCCGCGTAGAAGCGCAAGTGGTCGGCGATCTCTCGTCCCATGGCGTCAGGCCTTCGCTGCCGCGTTGCGCACCGGGACGGCAGTCAGCAGCTGCTCGACGCGATCGAGAATGCGGGCCGCCACGGCGCCCTTGCTCTGCAGGGGCACGTCTTCAACGCCGCTCGCCGAGACCAGGCTCACCGCATTGGTGTCAACGTCGAAGCCGGCACCGGCCCGCGACAGGTCGTTGGCCACCACCAGGTCGACGGCCTTCTTCTCAAGCTTCCCCTTCGCATACGCGACCACGTCCTGCGTTTCAGCGGCGAAGCCAATCAGCACGGGCAGCCGCTGGGCTCGCGACGGCAAGCGTCCCAGGTCACCGAGGATGTCCTTCGTCCGCTGCAGTGTCATCGTCACCTCGCCGTCCGACTTCTTCACCTTCTGCGAGGCAGGATTCACCGGCGTGTAGTCGGCGACCGCTGCCGCCATGATCACGGCATCGTGATCGGCCGCGCGCGTCATGACGGCGGTGTGCATGTCAGCCGCGCTCCGGACCGCGAGCAGATCCACGCCGTTCGGTGCGGTCAGGTGCGTGGGGCCACTCACCAGCGTGACGGTCGCACCGCGGCGCAGCGCTTCAGCCGCCAGCGCATAGCCCATGCGTCCGCTGGAGCGGTTGCCGACGAAGCGGACCGGGTCGAGATCTTCGTAGGTCGGCCCGGCCGTGACCATGATGCGGCGACCAGACAGCGTGGCGCCGCCCTGTGACCGCAGGACCAGTTCCGCGGCCGCGACGACCGCCTCAGGCTCGGCCAGGCGGCCCTTGCCGATCCAGCCACACGCCAGGTAGCCGGAGCCGGGGTCCACCACGTGGACGCCACGCGCCATCAGCGTCTCGAGGTTCTTCACCACCGCGGGGTGTTCGAACATGTTGGTGTTCATCGCCGGCGCGATCAGCACGGGCGCCTTGGTCGCGACGAACAACGACGACAGAAAGTCATCGGCGAGGCCGTTGGCGAACTTGCCGACAGTGTTGGCCGTCGCCGGCGCCACCACCAGCAGGTCAATCGTGGAGGCGATCGAAATGTGTTCGATATCGGCGTTCGCGCCGGTCTTCCACTGGTCGGTAATGACCTCGCGCCGCGTGATCGCTTCAAAGGTCAACGGCCCCACGAACTGCGTGGCCGATCGGGTCATCACTGCGACCACCTCGTGCCCGTTCTTCTGGAGCCCGCGCGCAATCTCCACCGCCTTGTAGGCGCCAATGCCGCCGGTCACGCCGAGTGCGATGAATGCCATTTGCTGTGCCTACTGTTCCGACTTGTGCTCGCGGAACGTGCTGATGATTTCCAGCGCGATCGTCTTCATCCGGTGGGTTCGTGACAGCTCAGCGGCAATTATCTCCTGAAGCCTGATCACCGTCGGCTCGAGGTCGCCATTGATCACGACATAATCGTACTCAGCGTAGTGAAACACTTCCCGCCGGGCGGTGAGCAGGCGCCGCTGGATGGACTCTTCGCTATCGGCGCTGCGCCCGCGCAGCCGCCGTTCGAGCACCTCGAACGACGGCGGGAGAATGAAGATGCCGGTGTGATCGATCCCAAGCGCCTTCACTTGGTAGACCCCCTGGACGTCGATGGTCAGCACCACGTCCTGCCCCGATGCCAACAGGTCCTCGGTGTCCAGGCGAGAGGTGCCGTAGAGGTTCCCGTAGACCTCTGCCCACTCAAGAAACTCGCCGCGCTCCTTCATGGCTTCGAACTGCGGGCGGCCGACAAAATGATAGTCCACGCCGTCGCACTCGCCGGCACGCGCCTGACGCGACGTATACGAGCGCGACATCCGCAGGTTCGGCAGCATCTTCACGAGGCGCTCGGCCAGCGTGGTCTTGCCCGTGCCCGATGCGGCCGAAATCACAAACAACAAGCCCCGTGCCCTATTCGACATTCTGAACCTGCTCGCGCATCTTCTCCATCTCGGCCTTGGCCTGGATCACGACCTCGGAGACCTGCAGTCCATCCGCCTTCGAGCCAATGGTGTTGATCTCGCGATTCATCTCCTGCAGCAGGAAGTCGAGCTTGCGGCCGCACGGCTCGGGGCTGTCCGACAACGCCTCCCAATGCGCGAGGTGGCCGTGAAACCGCGTCACCTCTTCGCTGATATCGGATCGCTGCGCCACGCGCACGACCTCTTGCGCCAGCGCCGACTGGTCGAGCGGCAGCGCGCCAGCCAGTTCGCGCGCACGCTCCAGCAGCCGCGCCTCGAGCTCCTGCCGGCCGGTGTCCGCGGCCGCGGCAATCCGAACAATCACGTCAGCCAACAGCGCCTTACGCGCATCCAGGTCCACGCGCAGGTGCTGGCCCTCGCGAACGCGCATGGTCTCGAGCTGTTCGATGGCGCCGTCCACCGCCGCTGCCACCGGCGCGCTCAGTGCCTCGGCCAAGCCACCGGCCTCGGGGAGCTGCTCCTGAATGGTCAGGGCCTGCGGTAATCGCAGCAAGTCGCCGGGCGTGAGCATGCCGCTCACCAGCCCTTTCGACCGCGCCTCGGCCATGGCCGCCGACAGCGCCAGCGCGAACTCGGCGTTCAACTCAATGCGCGGCACCGACGCCTGCCGCGTCTGCAGCGAGACACCGATCTCGACCCGGCCGCGGCCCAGGCGTTTCTGCACCAACGCACGCAGGGGCGGCTCCAGCGAGGCGAGCGGCGCCGGCAATCGCAGTTGGAGATCGAGAAAACGGTGGTTGACCGCGCGAATCGTCACCCCGATCGTGCCACGCTCATCGTCACGCGTGAGTGAGGCAAATCCGGTCATGCTCTTGATCATAGGGTGCTTTCGGCCTTCAGCCGGCGGGTTTCAGCCTTCAGTTCCTTCGTGTCCGGGCGGGTTTCGAGCAACTGCATCTGGTGCAGCCGCGCGTAGGCACCATTCGGCCGTTGCACCAGCTCATCGTGCTTGCCCATCTCCACCACCCGGCCGCGCTCGAGCACGATGATCGCGTCGGCCTTCTGCACGGTGGACAACCGGTGGGCGATCACAAACGACGTGCGGTTCATCATCAAGGTGGCGAGTGCCTGCTGCACCAGGCGTTCGGATTCGGAATCGAGGGCCGAGGTGGCTTCGTCGAGAATCAGCAGGGGCGAGTTCTTGAGCAGGGCGCGGGCAATCGCCAGGCGCTGGCGCTGGCCGCCCGACAAGCGCTGGCCACGTTCGCCAATCGTCGTCTTGTAACCGTGCGGCTGCGCGGCGATGAAGTCGTGCGCGTGGGCGGCGCGCGCCGCCGCCTCGATCGCCGCCCACGGCGCGCCCGGCGTGCCGTAGGCGATGTTGGCCGCGATGGTGTCGTCGAACAGCACGGTCTCCTGGGTGACCATGCCGATTTGCTCGCGCAGCGAGGCCAGCGTGACATCGCGAAGATCCCGGCCGTCGATGGTGATGGCGCCACTGGTGACGTCATAGAAGCGCGGCAACAGGTTGACCAGCGTGGTCTTGCCGGCGCCGCTGCGGCCGACAATCGCGACCATCTGCCCGGCGCGCACCGAGAACGACACGCCGCGCAGCGTGCTGCGGCCGTGGCCGTCCTCGTACCCGAAGCTGACGTCGCTGAACACGATGGCGCCAGTGAATGGCGGCAGCGCTACGGCGCCCTCGCGCTCGGTCACTTCCGTGTGGGTGTCGAGTAGTTCGAAGATGCGATCCGACGCCGCCATGGCCTGCTGCAGGTTGGCGTTGACCCGCGACAGCTTCTTGATCGGCCCGTACATCAAGAGCAGGGCGGCGAGGAACGAGGTGAACTCGCCGGCCGTGAGCCGGCCCTGGGCGATCTCGCGGCTGCCGTACCACAGGGCGCCGGCAATGGCGACGCCGCCCAGAAACTCCATCAGCGGTGGCAGCGTGGCCAGCACGCGCGTGACCTTCACGTTGGTCCGGAACAACGTCGCCGAGGCGCGCTCGAACTTGATCGCCTCGCGGCCTTCCGCGCCAAACGCCTTGACGATGCGATGGCCGGTGAAGGCTTCGCCGGCGACGTGCGACATGTGCTCCTGGGCCTCCTGGCTCCAGCGCGACACCTGCCGCACGCGCTTGCCGAGACGCACAATCGGATACACCACCAGCGGCGCCGCGGTCATGCACACCAGCGCCAGCTTCGCGTCGAAGTAGAACAACAGCCCGGCGCAACCGAGCAGCGTCAGCGACTCGCGCGCCAGGTCGCCAAGCGTCTCCGACACCGCGCGCTGCACCATGCCGACATCGTTGTTGATGCGCGACAGCAACTGCCCCGCCGTGCGACGCGCGAAGAACGCCGCCGATTGGTCGAGCAGGTGGTGGAACAACTGGTTGCGCACCACCATCACCACGCGATGGCCCAGCCCCTCCATCAGGTAACTCGAAAAGTACGAGCCCAGGCCCTTGAGCAGGTTCACGATCAGGATCGCCGCCGTGATCGACGCCAGGTTGCCGCCCGTCGGCAGCACGTCGTCGATGATCGGCTTGATCAGGTAGGCCAGCGCCGCGGACGAGGCGCCATACACGACCATGGCCACGGCCGCGCCGGCCATGACCGTCTTATGGGGGGTCGCGTAGCGAAGAAGGCGCAGAAAGGGATTCATCAGCGGGTGTCAGACACCGTATACCCTCGCGGGTGCTTCGAGTGCCACTGCCACGCATGGCGGACGATCACCTCGAGGTCGGCGTAGCGCGGCGTCCACTGCAACTCGCGCTGGGCGCGATCGCTGGCCGCATACAGCCTGGCCGGGTCGCCCGGACGCCGCGGCGCGGCCTGCCAGGCCACCGGGTGCCCGACCACACGGCTGACCGTGTCGATCACGGCCCGCACCGACTGCGGCGTGCCGGTGCCGATGTTGTAGGCCGCCGACGGCGCGCCCCGTTCCAGCGCCGCCAGCGCGCACAGGTGCGCGTCGGCCAGATCGCAGACGTGGATGTAGTCACGCTGGCAGGTGCCATCAGGCGTCGGGTAGTCCTCGCCGAACACCTTCAGCGGCGGGCCGCCGGTCGCCGCTTGAATGGCGAGCGGGATCAGGTGCACTTCCACCGCGTGATCCTCGCCGATGGTGCCGTCCGGGTGGGCCCCCGCGGCGTTGAAATAGCGCAGCGCCATCCACTGCATCCCGTAGGCGCGCTCGAGGTGCGGCAGGGCGCGCTCGATCGTCAGCTTGGTCTCGCCGTAGGCGTTGATCGGCTGCTTGTCGAGGGTCTCGACGATCGGCACCTGCGACGGCTCGCCGTAGACCGCGCACGTTGACGAGAACACCAGGCGGCGGACGCCGGCCTGGCGCATCGCCTCGAGCACGCCGAAGGTACCGACGACGTTGTTCTGGTAGTAGTCGAGGGGCTTCCGCACCGACTCGCCGACCGCGAGCCAGGCCGCGAAGTGCATCACGGCATCGGCGCGATGATCGACCAGTAACTGGCGAACGGCGGCGACATCGTGGATGGCGGCACGCACCAGCGGCACCCCCGAGGGCACCGCTTCCGCGTGGCCAGCCGACAGGTCGTCCACCACCGCCACCGCGTGGCCCGCGTCCACCAGGGCGCGCACCGCGTGGCTGCCAATGTAACCCGCGCCCCCGGTCACGACCACGCGAGACATGGCTACCGTCCGATCGAGAAGTAGGTGAAGCCCTGCGCCTTCATCTGGTCCGGCTGGTAAATGTTGCGGCCATCGAACACCACCGGCGTTCGCATCAACTTCTTGATGCGCGCGAAATCCGGTTCGCGGAACTCCTGCCACTCGGTGATCACCGCCAGCGCATCCGCGCCCTTGAGCGCGTCGTAGTTGCGGCTGCTGTACGTGATCCGGGATCCGAAAATGCCCTTGGCCGCCTTCATCGCCTCCGGATCGTAGGCCTGCACCTTGGCGCCCTTGGCGAGCAGCGCCTCAATGAACGGCACCGACGGCGCTTCGCGCATGTCGTCGGTCTTCGGCTTGAACGCCAGGCCCCACACGGCGATGGTCTTGCCCTTGAGGCTGGTGCCGAAATGGGCCTCGATCTTCTTGACCAGGACCCGTTTCTGGCTGTCGTTGACCGCGTCCACGGCCTTCAGAATCTTGAAGTCGTACTTCTTGTCGGCCGCGAACTTCATGACGGCCTTGACGTCCTTCGGGAAGCAGCTGCCGCCGTAGCCGACGCCGGGGAACAGGAACGAACTGCCGATGCGGCGATCGGAACCGACGGCCTGTCGCACGCGATCGACGTCCGCGCCAAACAGGTCACAGACATTGGCGATCTCATTCATGAACGAGATCTTGGTCGCCAGGAACGCATTCGACGCGTACTTCGACAGCTCGGCGCTCGGGCAGTCCATCACCATGATCGGCGCGCCGGTGCGCGTGAACGGCTGGTGGAGCTTGACCATCAACTCGGCGGCACGGGGATCCTCGGCGCCAATCACCACGCGGTCGGGCTTCATGAAGTCATCGACCGCCGCGCCCTGCTTGAGGAACTCGGGGTTGCTGACGACGCTGAACGGGTGGGTGGTCTCGCGGCGCACGACCTCGCGCACCTTTTCGGCCGTGCCCACCGGCACGGTGCTCTTGTTGACGATGACCTTGTAGCCGTTCATGGCGCGGGCAATCTCTTGCGCGACGCCCATGACGTGCCTCAGGTCGGCGGAGCCGTCCTCGCCCTGGGGCGTGCCGACGGCGATGAAGACCACCTCGGCCCCGCGGACGGCCTTCGGCAACTCCGTCGTGAACACCAGGCGGCCCTCGGTCTTGTTGCGCTTGACCATCTCTTCGAGGCCCGGCTCATAGATCGGAATTTTGCCACGCCGGAGCATGCGAACCTTGGCGGCGTCCTTGTCCACGCAAGTGACGTCGTTTCCCGACTCGGCCATGCACGCGCCAAGCACCAGTCCCACATACCCTGTCCCGACAACCGCGATCTTCATCAGCCCCCCGAAACACGAAAGCGTATCATCCGGGGTTTATGCTGTCAACATACTGAACCCAAAGGACTTGCTGGTCTTGTGGTATCTACTCTGGTACCCTTTCGCGGTGCGAATCCTGCTCGACTACCGTCCGGCGCTACGCGAGCGGACGGGCGTCGGTGAATTCGTGCACGGGCTGACCAAGGCCTTGTGCGCCGAGACGGGTTCGTCCGACACGATCACCCTCTTCAGCAGTTCCTGGAAAGACCGGCTCTCCCCCGCCCTCGCGGCCGAGCTGCCATCGGCCCGCCTGGCCGACGTTCAGATTCCCGTTCGCGGACTGGTGTGGTCCTGGAATCGGCTGGAATGGCCGCCGGTCGAGTGGCTGGCGGGCGAACACGACGTGGTCCACAGCCAGAGTCCCATGCTGATCCCGACGACCAAGGCGGCCCGCGTCGTCACGATCCACGACCTGGATTTCCTGCGACACCCGGAGCAGATGGCGGCCGAGATTCGCCGTGACTACCCGCGCCTGGCGCGCTCCCACGCCGCCCGTGCCGACGCCATCGTCGTATCGTCGCACTACGCGGCTGACGAGGTGACCCGGGAATTGCGCGTCAGTGCCTCGCGGGTGCACGTCTGCCCGCCGGGCCGTCCTGACTGGTCGGCCTCGGTGGCGGCGCGACAGGCGGTGCGACGTGGCACCACGATCCTCTTCATGGGCACCCTGAACCTGCGCAAGAACGTCGGCACCCTGCTCGAAGCCTATGCCCGGCTGCGCGGACAAGTGCCCGACGCGCCACGCCTGGTGTTGGCCGGCCACGCCACGCCGGCCTCGAAGCGGTGGGAAGCCCGCGCCAAGGAAGCGCCGCTTTCGGGCCACGTCGAAATCACCGGCTACGTCGACACGGCCCGACGCATCGAGCTGTTTGCGGATGCGCGCATGCTGGTCTTGCCGTCCTACGACGAAGGCTTTGGCCTGCCGGTGCTTGAGGCCATGGCGTGCGGCGTCCCCGTGGTGGTCTCATCGCGCGGCTCGCTGCCCGAAGTCGCGGGCGGCGCCGCAGAGCCGATCGATCCCGATGATGCGGAGGCGATGGCGGCGCGGATGCGGGCGCTGCTGGACGATTCGCAGGCGCAGATGGCGGCGCAGCGCGGCTTGCTGCAAGCGTCCCGATACAGTTGGGCCGCGTGCGCGGCGGCCGCGCGGACGGCCTACGCCTCGGCGATGGAGGTCCATGCGCATCGCCGTTGACGCGCGCGAGTTGTGCGGCCACCCGACCGGCGTGGGACGCTACCTGGGCGAGTTGCTCACGGAATGGTTGACCGACGCCGGCGCCCGGCGTCACGAGTGGACGTTGTACGCGCACGCGCAGCCGCGGGTCCCCGCCGCGTGGCAATCCGCAGTGCAGGTGGTCGCGGGCGGCGGTGGCTCGTCCTGGGAACAATGGGCGTTTCCGCGCGCCCTGTCGGCGCGGCGGCCCGACGTGGTGTTTGCCCCGGCCTACTCGGCGCCGCTGACCGCACCGGCCCCGGTGGTGCTGACCATTCACGATGTCTCGTTCTACGCGCATCCGGAATGGTTCTCGTTTCGGGAAGGCGCGCGGCGGCGGCTGCTCACGGGCTGGTCGGCACGCCGCGCCCGGACGGTGATCACCGACACGGCATTCTCGCAGGGTGAGATCGCTCGCTACCTTGGCCTGCCGCTACCGCGGGTCGAGGTGATCCCACTCGGCATGCGGCGTCCGGCGACGCTGCCGGATCACGCATCGGCGTCGCCGAGAGAACCAATCGTGCTATACGTTGGCTCGGTGTTTGAACGACGAAGGGTCGATCGACTGATCGCGGCATTTGACGCGGTGGCGGACCAGGTGCCGGCGGCGCAACTGGAGATCGTCGGCGAGAACCGGACCCGGCGGCCGCGCCTTGACCTTGAGGCGCTCTGCCGGCAGTCGCGCCATCGCGACCGCATCCAGCTGCGCGCCTACGTCGACGAAGCCACGCTGGCCGGCTTGTATGCCCGCGCGTCAGCCTTTGCATTCCTGTCTGAATATGAAGGCTTCGGCCTGACGCCGCTCGAAGCCCTGGCAGCGGGGGTGCCGCCGGTCTTGCTCGACACGCCCGTGGCCCGGGAGACCGCCGGCGCGGCGGCCCGGTACGTCGACGCCAGCGCCGGTCACCAGGCGATTTCCGACGCGCTGGTCGCCGTGTTGACTGACCGCGACGTGCGGCGCGACATTCTCGACTGCGCGCCGGCCGTGCTGTCGCAATACGACTGGACGACGACGGCGGCGCGGACGCTGGCGGCGATCGAAGGGGCGGCCGTTGGCAGATAGCCTTTCGTCCCTCGCGATCATCGTCGTCACCTACAACTCGGCGGCGGAGATCGGGCCGTGCCTCGACTCGGTGGTCGGCCACACGGATCCCTTTCACACCACGGTCACGGTGGTCGACAACGCCTCGAGCGACGGCACCGCCAGCATCGTGCGGGAACGGTGGCCCAGCGTGCAGGTGATCGAATCGCCGACCAACGTCGGCTTTTCGCGCGCCAACAACATCGGCATCCGCGCCACCCGTGGCGATTACGTGTTGCTGCTCAACCCCGACACGGTGGCGCCACCGGCCGCCATCCAGACCCTGGTGCGCGGTTTGGCGGCACATCCGGACGCCGCCATCGCCGGGGCCCGGCTGCTCAGTGAGCGTGGCTTTCCCGAACTGTCGTGGGGCGATCCGATTGGGCCGTGGAACGAATTCAAGCGGAAGATTTTCTCCGCGCTCTACCGGCGCAAGGTCCGCCGCATCGTCCGCAAGGTCGACAGGATGAGCCGCCAGGCCCGCGAGGTGTCGTGGGTCAGCGGCGCCTGCATGGTGATTCGGCGGCCCGATCTCGACGCCGTTGGCCTGCTCGACGAGCGGTTCTTCATGTACACCGAAGACGTCGACCTGTGTCTGGCCATGACCAAGCGTGGCCGCACGGTGTTGTACGTCGCCGGGGCCGACGTGCTGCACTATCGCGGCCGCTCGGCCGCCCGCAATCCCGCCACCGACCGGATGTACCGCAAGAGCCAGGTTGCCTATTACGAGAAGCACCTGCCGCGATGGGCGGGACTGCTCCGCACCTACTTGAAACTCACCGGCAAGCCGTTCGCGGACTGACGATGCGCATTGCAATTGACGCGCGGAAGCTGCGCGACTTCGGCATCGGCACCTACATCCGCAACATCCTGATCGAACTGTCGCGTCTCGATCAGACCACCGAATACGTGGTGCTGTGCCGCCCCGACGACCAGGAGTCCGGCGAGGTGCTGGGCCGCAACTTCCGGATGGTGCCCGAGACGGCGCCGACCTATTCCATAGCCGAGCAGATCCGCATTCCGCTCTCGCTGGCGCGCGAGCGCGTGCAGCTGGTGCACGAGCCGCATTACGTGCTGCCGCCCGCGATCCGCTGCCGGTCGGTGGTGACCATTCACGACTGCATCCACCTGATGTTCCCGCAGTACCTGCCCAGCAAGCTGGCGTATCTCTACGCCAAGGGATCGATGTGGAGCGCGACGCGGAAGGCCGATCGCGTCCTCACCGTGTCGGAGGCATCGAAGCGCGACATCCTGCGATTCTTCGACATCCCGCCCGAGAAGGTCGAGGTGATCTACAACGCCATCGACGAGCGGTTCCTCGGCCCGGCCGACTTGAACCGCATGGACCTGACGCGCCAGCGCTATCAGCTGGATCACCCGTTCGTGCTCTACGTCGGCAACATCAAGCCGCACAAGAACATCGAGCGGCTGGTTGAGGCGTTCGCGATCGCCAGGCGCACCGGGTCCGACGACCTGAAGCTGATCATCATCGGCGACGAGCTGTCGAAGTACCCGGTGCTGCGGCAGTCGGTGCATCGGCACAAGCTCGACAAGCACGTGCGGTTCCTCGGCTTCCAGCCGCAGGAAACGCTGGCGGCGTTTTACCGGCTGGCGCGCGCGTTTGTGTTCCCGTCGCTGTATGAAGGGTTCGGCTTGCCGCCACTCGAGGCCATGGCGTGCGGCACGCCGGTGGTCACCTCGAACGTCTCGTCGTTACCTGAAGTCGCGGGCGGCGCGGCGCTGCTGGTCGATCCCCACGATTCGGAGGCGATTGCCGGCGGCATCGTCCGCGCCGTGACCGATGACTCGCTGCGCGCCGAGATGATCGCGAAGGGCCTGGCCCGCGCCCACGACTTTTCGTGGCAGCAGAGCGTCGGGAAAATTCACCAAATCTACATGGAGGTCGCGAACCGGTAGGTGCGGCGGCGTTCTTGGGGCTCGGGGCGATCGCCTCTCGTGGGGACTAATACTTTAAGACCCGTAATCCGGGCACGCGCGCGAAGTCCTTCACGTTCCTGGTCACGAGCGGCGCGTCGTCTAAGGTCGCCGCCGTGGCAATCAGCAGGTCCATCGCCGCAACGGGCCGGCCGGCGCGGCTGGTCGCGGCCAGCAGACGTGCGTAGTGAGGCGCGAAACGCTGATCGGGATAGACGACCAGAAGCCCGGACAGCAGTTCGTCCAGCGCCTCGTGCTCTCGCAACGTCTGCCGCGAGAGTTCCGCTCCGGCGCGAAGTTCGCATACGACGTGAACCGACACGCCGAGAATCTCGTCAGGATCGAACGATTCAATCAAATCAAGTGCTTCGCCAGGTCTGGCCCCGGCGACCTCCCGATGCAAATCGATCAGGAACGACGTATCGAGATGGATCACAGCTTCGCGGCTCGCGCCGGCGACCGCTGGCGCGTGCTGACCTGGCGCTCCATCGCGTCGAGTGCCTCGGCACTCAGTCGGCTCGTCCGGACCAGTGCCAGGAATCGCCGCACGGTGGGCTGAGGTCTGAAATGCGCCTTGATCACCTGCGAAAACGACTTGCCGGCGGGTTTCTGGCTCGCGAGCAGTCCATAAGCTTCCATGTCGATGGTGATGGTTTTTACCGCCATGCACTTATCATGCACTTAAAGGATCCAGTCGTCAAACGTCCTCCGAGGCCGTGCGGGTGCCCCAGCCTCAGGAGCCACGCAGGTGGCCACCCCCACCAGCCGCGAAGCGCCGAGCCCTGTATGATCCCAACCGTGCGCGTCGCCCTTATTCACGACTGGATCACCGGGATGCGCGGTGGCGAGAAGGCACTTGAGGTCTTCTGTGAGCTCTTCCCCAGTGCGGACCTGTTTACGTTGGTCTACCTGAAGGGCACCGTCACGCCGATGATCGAGCGGCGCGTCGTGAAGAAGTCGCCGATCCAGTGGCTGCCGTTCGCGGGCCGGCTCTATCGCCAGTACCTCCCCCTCTTCCCCATGGCCGTTGAGCAGTTCGACCTCGACGGCTACGACCTGGTGATCAGCACCAGCCACTGCGCCGCCAAGTCGGTGGTGGTCACCGGGAGGGCCCGGCACCTGTGCTATTGCCTCACGCCCATGCGCTACGCCTGGGACCAGTTCGATGCCTATTTCGGGCCTGAGCGGGTGGGAAAAGTGCCGAGCGCGCTGCTGCGGCCGGTGCTGGCGGGCCTGGCCCGGTGGGACCGCGCGACCGAGGGCCGCGTACACCGCTATCTTGCTATCTCTCAATATGTTGCGCGGAGGATCGCGCTCTACTATAATCGTCAGTCGACCCTTGTGTATCCGCCGGTCGACACTGAGTACTACAGGCCCGCCTCGGACGAGGCGGACATCACCGTGCCTCACGCCACATCCGCAGATCACCAAGTCGCCAACTCACCACATTTTCTGGTGGTGTCGGCGCTGGTGCCGTACAAGCGCGTGGACCTCGCCATGATGGCGGCCCGGCGTGCTGGTGTGCGCCTGACCGTGGTCGGCAACGGTCCCGAGCGCCAGAACCTCGAACGCCTGACCGGCGACGGCATTGAACTGGCCGGCTGGCGAACGGATGAAGAGATTCGCGATTTGTATCGAACCTGCACCGCGGCCATCCTTCCCGGCGAAGAAGATTTCGGCATCGTGCCCGTCGAGGCCCAGGCGTGCGGCCGTCCGGTGGTCGCGCTCGGCCGCGGCGGGGCGCTCGATACCGTGATTGACGGCGAAACCGGCGTGCTGTTCGGCGAACCCACCGTGGACGCGCTGGCGGCGGGCCTGCAGCGCGCCGCCGCGACGCCCTGGAATCCGGCGCGCATCCGCGCCCACGCGGAGACTTTTTCACGGCGCCGGTTTGTCGCCGAGATCGAACAGGTCGTGGACGACACCTTGCGCGCCCCGGTAGGGACTCGGTGGTAAGGCGCCACAATCGCCTGCTCGTCGCCTTCCACGTCGGCACCGACGCGGTGATGGCCATGATGGCTTTCCTGCTGGCGTACGTGCTGCGCTTCGAGTCTGGCCTGTTCGTCATCACCCGCGGCCAACCGCCCATCGAGCAGTACTTCAGCGTGCTGCCGTTCGTCGCGCTGGTCGTGCCGATCGGCTTCCACTTCCAGGGTCTGTATCGGCTGCGCCGCGGCCGCTCGCGCATCGACGACTTCTTCAACGTGCTCGTCGGCAGCATCTTCGCCGTCGTGCTCGGTATTGTCAGCACGCTCTACTTTCAGGCCTACTACGCGTCGGACGCGCAGCGCGACACCGGCGCGTTTGAAGTGTCGCGGCTGGTGTGGGGTCTGTTCCTGGTCTGCAACATCGCGTTCGGCTACCTGTCGCGCAAGTTCATCCGCGAAGCGCTCGAGCGGAGGTGGCTGGCAGGTGTCGGCCTGCGGCGCATTCTCATTGCCGGCGCGGGCGAGCTCGGGCGGGTCGTCGCCGATCGCATGCTCGAGCATCGCGAACTGGGGTATCAGCTCGTCGGCTTCGTGGACGACAAGGCCGGCGGCGATCACCTGGGCTATCGCGGCCTGCCGCTGCTGGGCTCACTGAGCGAAGCGGCGGAGATTGTTGCCAACGAGAAGATCGACGACCTCTACGTCGCGCTGCCGCTCGAAGAGCACATGAAGCTGCTCGCCCTGATCGAGTCGACCAGCCGCGAGGGCGTGGACGTGAAGGTGGTGCCCGACCTGCTGCAGTTCATCGCGCTGCGGGCGCGCCTCGAAGACCTCGACGGCGTCCCCGTGATCAACCTGAACGACGTCCCCCATCAGGGGCTCAGCGCGTTCATGAAGCGCACCCTCGACATTGTCATCTCGGCGGGCGCGTTGGCGATGATGGCGATTCCCGGCCTGCTCATCTCGTGGCTGATCAAACACAGCTCACCGGGACCGGTGTTTTACACTCAGGAACGGATGGGTCTCGACGGCAAGCAGTTCGACGTCTACAAATTCCGGACGATGCCGCTCAACGCCGAGCCGGAAGGCCCCGTGTGGGGCGACGAAATCGATCCGCGGGCGACCGGCATCGGCGCGTGGCTGCGCGCCCACGACCTGGACGAGTGGCCGCAGTTCTGGAACGTGCTGGTGGGCGAGATGTCGATTGTCGGCCCGCGACCCGAGCGGCCGTTCTTCGTCGAGCAGTTCAAGCACCGCATTCCGCAGTACATGCTGCGCCACAAGGTGAAGGCCGGCATTACCGGCTGGGCCCAGGTCAACGGCTGGCGTGGCAACACCTCGCTCGAGAAACGCATCGAGTACGACCTGTATTACATCGAGAACTGGTCGGTCACCCTGGACATCAAGATCATGTGGCTGACGCTGATCCGTGTGCTGACCCCTAACCGCGGAGCGGTGTAACGTGCCAAGAGTCGTCATCACCGGCGCCGCCGGGTTCATTGGGTCACACCTGTCGGAGGCGCTGCTCGACCGTGGCTTCTCGGTCGTTGGCATCGACAACCTGCTGACCGGTGACCTGGCCAACATCGCGCACTTGCGCGATCGCGACTTCCAGTTCATCCGCCACGACGTCACCAACTACATCGATGTCGATGGTCCCGTGGACTACGTGCTGCACTGGGCCAGCCCGGCCAGCCCGATCGATTACCTGGAGCTGCCGATCCCGACGCTGAAGGTCGGTGCGCTCGGCACGCACAAGGCGCTCGGCCTGGCCAAGGCGAAGAAGGCCGTGTTCATGATCGCGTCCACCTCCGAGGTCTACGGCGATCCGCTCGAGCACCCGCAGAAAGAAACCTACTGGGGCAACGTCAACCCGATTGGGCCGCGCGGCGTCTACGACGAAGCCAAGCGCTTTGCCGAAGCCATGACGGTGGCGTATCGCCGCTTTCACAACCTCGATACGAAGATCGTCCGCATCTTCAACACCTACGGTCCGCGCATGCGCATCCGTGACGGCCGGGCGGTGCCGGCGTTCATGTCGCAGGCGCTGCTGAACCAGGACGTCACGGTCTTTGGTGACGGCAGCCAGACGCGCAGCTTCTGCTACATCAGCGACCTGGTCGACGGCCTGATCCGCCTGATGCTGTCGAAGGAAAACGATCCGATCAACATCGGCAACCCGCAGGAGATGACCATCGAGCAGATCGCGCGCCAGATCATCGCGATGACCGGTTCGACCAGCAAGATCATCTACAAGCCGCTGCCAACCGACGATCCCAAGGTGCGGCAGCCGGACATCACCCGGGCGCGCACCTTGCTGGGGTGGGAACCGAAAGTGTCGCTCGAAGAAGGCCTGGGCAAGACGATCGACTACTTCCGGGCAAAGGTCCTGGGTTCCTAGTTGCCATTCACCTCGCTCGGGCTCGGCGCGAAGATCACCGCCGCGCTCACGGAACAGGGTTACGTCGAGCCCACCCCGATTCAGGCCAAGGCCATCCCGGTCATTCTCGACGGCCGCGACATCATTGGCGTGGCACAGACCGGCACCGGCAAGACGGCCGCGTTCGTGTTGCCGTTGCTTGAACGGTTGAGCGCGGCGCCGTCGCAGAAGCACATGCGCGCGCTGGTCGTGGCGCCGACCCGCGAGCTGGTGGCGCAAATCGAGGAGAACATCCGCGCCTACGGGCGTCACCTGCCGTTGCGCTACGCCACCATCTTCGGCGGCGTCGGTGAAGGCCCGCAGATCCAGGCCTTGCGTCGCGGTGTCGACATCGCCGTGGCGACCCCAGGCCGCCTGCTCGACCTGATGCAGCAGCGACACGTCAACTTCGCCGACCTGCAGGTCCTGGTGCTCGACGAAGCCGACCGCATGCTGGACATGGGCTTCCTGCCGCCGATTCGCAAGATCGTCGCGGCCACCCCAAAGGTGCGGCAGACGCTGCTGTTCTCGGCCACCCTGTCGAAAGAGATCGAGGCCGTCTCCAAGGAGTTCCTGAAGACGCCCGTGCTGGTGGAAATCGGCGCGCGCTCGACCCCGGTGGAAGCCGTGGCCCAGTGGATCGTCGAGGTCTCACAGGCCGCCAAGGTGCCGGCCCTGGTCCACCTGCTCAAGGACAGCAGCCTCCAGTCGGTGCTGGTCTTCTCGCGGACCAAGCACGGCGCCGATCGCATTGCCCGCAAGCTGGAGGATGCCGGCGTCCGTTGCGCGACCTTGCACTCGAATCGGACGCAGGGCCAGCGCATTCTCGCGCTCAAGCGCTTCAAGTCCGGCGAGGTGCGATGCCTGGTCGCGACCGACATTGCCGCGCGTGGCATCGACGTCGACGGTATTTCGCACGTCATCAACTACGACTTCCCGCCGCAGCCTGAAGATTACGTGCATCGCATTGGCCGCACCGGCCGCGCGCAGGCCATTGGCGATGCGATCAGCTTTGTCTCACACGACGAGATGGACGACTTGCGGCGGCTCGAGCGTTTTCTCGGTCGTGGCATCACGCGGCGCAAGCTTGAAGGGTTTGTTGCGAACACGCCGCATCCACCTTCGCGATCCGACACGGCGGACGGACCCTCGTCCGTTGCGGGGAACCGACCGGCCGGCGCAGGGCGATCGCACGCCCGTCCCGGAGGTCATCGACCTGGCGCCGGTGGCGGTGGCGGCTCGTGGCGCCCCCGTGGTCCCGGCGGACGCCCGACCGGCCCGGCCGGACGCCGCGGACGGACCTAACCGCTCGCAAGGCCGACTTCGGTTCCCCACGAGGCCGCGCAGAGGTCGAGCCCTACGAGACCGAGCGAAGCGAGAGCGAGCCCTACGAGGGCCGCAGGCCCGAGCCCCACGCGCCGGAGGCGCGCTTACTTATTGATGATGCGCGCCAGGCGCCAGGCGTAGTCCACCCACGAGGCGATGGTAATGCCCAGGGATGTCCAGATCGCGACGTCCACCCAGATCGACGCGTATCCGCGATAGTTGAAGAACATCACGACGACGCACGACAGCACGAAGATCGCGGTCGCGAGTTTGCCGAGCGGTGACGGGCGGAACGTGCGGGGACCGATCGCCAGGTTGACGATGGCCACGGTGAGCAGGATGCCGACATCGCGGCTAATCACGGTGATGGTCAGCCACAGCGGCAGTCGATTGACGAGGCCGATGTTCGGCAACGTCAGCACGATGAACGTCGCGCCGATCAGCAACTTGTCGGCAATCGGATCGAGCCACGCGCCCAGGTCGGTCTTGCCGCTGGTCTTGCGCGCGGCCAGGCCGTCGAGCAGGTCGGTGATGCCGGCGAACATGAACGTCGTCAGCGCCCAGCCGGACTTTCCATACAAGGTCAGCAGGACGAACACCGGCACCAGCAACATGCGCAGCATGGTGAGCTGGTTGGCGAGCGTGAAGACCTGAGCGCTCATGGCCTGGCGAGAGCCTCGATGCGGCCGATGATCTCGCTCGCTTCGGCGCCGCTGACGTTGCGTAGCAATTCGAAGTTGCCGTTGGCGAGCGGCATGACGCCGGCGGCCACGGCCTGCCAGACGGAGGGATAACTGAGGTGCCCGGCCGGGACATCGGCGACCACCACCTTCGCGGCCTGCCATTTCTTCTGCAGTTCGGGCTTCGCGGCACCGATCAGGCCAAGCAATCGCGACACCGTCAACGCCAACTCGCCCCGGCGGACGCGCAGGCGCGGCTGGAACTCATAGTTCGGCAGCGGCTCCATGATCCCGGCTCGGGCGACGAGATTGATCCACTGCTGGGCCCAGTGGCCGCGAATGTCCGTGATGATCAGCTGGCGTGGCTTCGCGCGTGCCACCAACGCGTCGAGGCGGATGCCGATCAACGCGGCGATGTCGCCACGCGCGACGCCGAGACTGCCGGGAATAGCCTGATACTCTGCCGGCAACTTCAGCAGCGCGGCGCGGGCTCGCACGCGCGCCAGCACGGGCTCTGGCACTTCGGCCAGGTCGATGGCACGAGCTCGCTCATAGGCTGACAGCGCACCGACGACATCGTCGTTGGTTTCGAGCAGCCTGCCAATGGCCGCCCACGACCGGGCATCGCCGGCGTCGAGGTCCACCGCCTTGCGGTAATTTTCGAGCGCCGCGGCCGGATCGCCCGCCTTCTGCTCGACGGAGGCGAGATCGCGATAGAGAAATGACGAGTCCGGCGACGCCGCGATGGCCTGCTGGTAGGCGGCCTTGGCTTCGTCCCACCGCTGTCCGTCACTCGCCGCTTGCGCGCGGCCCAGCATGTCTTGCGTGACGCGGAATCGCAGCACGTCGATGCGCGATTTGAGATCGGTCAGCGAACCATCCTCCGCCAGCGCCGCCTCAAAACTGACGAGTGCGTCGCCAACGCGATCCAGCCCGAGCAGCGCCCGGCCACGGCCGACGAGCGCGGGCAGGTAGCTTGCCTCAACCGCCAGCGCACGATCGAATCGAGTCAGCGCCTCGGCTTCGTTGCCACGGGCCAGCGACGCGTAGGCCAGCGCCGCCTCAGCCGGGTAGAACGCCGCCTGCTGCTTGATCGCCGCCGAGAACTCGCGCTCGGCATTGCCCGTGTCGCCGAGCTGCAGGTACTGCCAGCCACGGTCGAGACGCGCGACCTGCGCCGCGACGGCTCCTGCAGGCGCAGCGGGAAACATGAAGTCAGGATGCTTCGGCGCGCCCACCACCGCCGGCGGTGCCTTGGGCGCACACGAGACGACCAGCGCCAGCGCCGACAGGCACAGACACAGCAGGAAGGACGGCTTACGCACGGCGTCCTCGTCCCTTCGGCGCCGCAGGCGTGGCCATGCCGACCTTTGGCAACAGCCGGCGCGGCAGGTCGACCTCGAGCGTCGCGTGGTCACCCATCGTCGCGTGACTGTGCACCGTGGCGTGACGATAAACCCACGCCAGGCGTTCGGCCTGCGCTGGATCCGAGAGATCCAGGTCGAGCGTGACTCGCTGCTGATCCAACGCGAGACGCGAGGCGACACTCTCGAGCAACTCACCGCAGCCCTGGCCGGTGGCCGCGGAAATCAACAATGACGATGGGTCAGCTTCCTGCACCCGGCGTCGCTCATCCGGCGAGAGTTGATCCACCTTGTTGTAGACCTCGATGCGCGGCACCAGGTGGGCGCCCACTTCCTCCAGCACGCGCGTGACGGCCGCCATGTGCCGTTCGCGCTCAGGGTTGGCCGCGTCGATGACATGGAGCACCAGGTCGGCATCGGCGGTTTCCTCGAGCGTGGCGCGGAACGCGGCGACGAGGGTATGCGGCAGACGGTCGATGAAACCGACGGTATCGCTCACCAGCAGCTCACGCCGATCCGGCAACGAGACGCGACGCACCAACGGATCCAGCGTCACGAACAACGCGTCCGATGCTTCGGCGTCAGACTTCGTCAGCCGGTTAAACAGCGTGGTCTTGCCAGCATTGGTGTAGCCCACCAGTGCGACGGTCGGCGCGTCCATCTTGTGGCGCCGTTCGCGCAACTGGGTGCGCCGGCGACGGACCACGTCGATGTCGTCGGAGAGCACTTTCATGCGAACGCGAATGCGCCGACGGTCCGCCTCGAGCTTGGTTTCACCTGGCCCCCTGGTGCCGATGCCACCGCCCTGCTGCGACAGTCCGGCGCTGGATCCGATCAACCGGGGCAGCATGTACTTCAACTGCGCCAGCTCGACCTGCAGCTTGCCTTCGCGGGTGCGTGCGCGCCTGGCGAAGATGTCGAGAATGAGCTGGGTGCGATCCACCACCTTGCGATCGAGCCGCTTGGTGAGCTCGCGCAACTGCGCCGGCGACAGCTCGTTGTCGAAGATGACGACGCCGGCATCGGCTTCGGATGCGGCGGCCGCCAGCACCTCGACTTTGCCGCTGCCGAGAAACGTCGCGGAATCAGGTTTGGGGCGTTCCTGGAGCACACGCAAGACCACGCGCGCGCCGGCGGCCTCGGCGAGGCCGCCCAGCTCTTCAAGCGAATGTTCGGCGTCGATCCGCCGCGCGCCGCCGGTGACCAGGCCAACGAGCGCCGCCCGCTCCACAAGCACGGGACGCCGTGTACTCATCTGCAAATCGATTTTACTCCAACATCTATAATGAGGGCGCCCATGGAAGAGATCGCTGCTCAGTTTCCCACCCCGCTGGCCTCCTACCCGGTAGTGGCCGGCGAGTCGTTGTGGCGGGTCCTGGCGGCGCGGGCCGAGGTTGATCCGTTCAATCTCATCGCTACGTTCATTTTCGCGCTCGCCGTGATCCACACGTTTGTCGCGGCACGCTTCACTGCCGCGTCGCACCGGCTGCAGGCACGCCACGACGCGGAGGCCGCGGCCGCAGGACATCCGTCTCGCCCCAGCGTGGCGGCCGAACTCCTCCACTTCTTTGGTGAGATCGAAGTGGTCTTCGCGCTGTGGGCCTTGCCGTTGATTGCCGCGATCACCGCGTCACGCGACTGGCATACCGCCGTGCACTACGTCAACGGCACGGTCAGCTATGCCGAACCGTTGTTCGTCGTCGTGATCATGGCGTTGGCCTCGACCCGGCCCGTGATCCTCCTGGCCGAGTCGATTCTTCGCCGGATCGCCCAGCTGGGCCGCTGCACGCCGCTGGCCTGGTGGATGACGATTCTCATCGTCGCGCCGCTGCTTGGCTCGCTCATCACCGAGGCGGCAGCCATGACCATTGCCGCCTTGCTGCTCGCTCGGCAGTTCTTCGATCTGACGCCCTCCCCGACATTGCGCTACGCGACGCTGGGCCTGTTGTTCGTGAATGTGTCGATCGGCGGCACGCTGACCCACTTTGCCGCACCGCCGGTTCTCATGGTCGCGAGCGCGTGGCAATGGGACACGCCCTTCATGCTCGACCATTTCGGCTGGCGTGCGGCGACGGCCATCGTGGTCTCCACCGTCGCCTATGCCCTGGTCTTCCGCCGTGAGTTTGTCACGCTGGCGGCCAGCGCCCCGAACGTCGACATCGAGCGGCCGGCGGAAGACGCCGACAGCGCGTATGCCTTGTTGCCAGTGCCGTGGTGGGTCACCCTCGTCCACCTGGCGTTCATGGCCTGGTCGGTGGCGACGCTGCACTACCCCGCCCTGGTGATTGGCGGCTTCATGTTCTTTCTGGGCTTTGCCAAGGCGACGGCGGCCTACCAAAGTGCCGTCGACATCAAGACCCCCTTGCTGGTGGGCCTGTTCCTGGCCGGCCTGGTGTTGCACGGCGGGTTGCAGGCGTGGTGGATTGCCCCAGTGCTCGGCCGGCTGTCGGAAGAGCCCATGTTCTGGGGCGCCACCTTGCTGACGGCGTTCAACGACAACGCCCTGATTACCTACCTCGCCACGCTGGTTCCGAACCTGAGCGACGCGCTCAAGACCGCAGTCGTCGAAGGCGCGGTCACAGGCGGCGGTCTGACCGTCATCGCCAACGCCCCCAACCCTGCCGGCCAGGCCTTGTTGGGCCGGTTCTTCGACGGGGCCATCAGCCCCATCCGCTTGCTGGCAGCCGCTGCCATCCCCACCCTGATCGCCGCGGCGATGTTTCGCTGGGTTTAAAGAGGTCGGGGATCCCCTAATTCAGCTGGCAGGGCGTCGCTGGGCACAAAACCATGGGTGTCCCGCAGGCGCCGGGCCACCATCACGGCCAGCACCACCAGCAGGGCGACGTCGGCCATGAACACGATGCGCAGGCCCGAGCCGCCGATGAAGCCGGCGACAACCGGACTCACCGCCAGGCCAATCAACGACGCGGTGGTCATCACGCCAAAGCCGGTGGCGTGCGCGTCGGCCGGGAGGAGTGAGCCAGCCACCGCATAGATCGCGGTGGTGGCGACGCCAATCGCCAGGCCCACGACCGCCATCGACGCGCCCACCAGCCACACGGTCGGCGCCACCACAATGATCGCGAGCGCAATCGCGGCGATGGCCGTGCCAGAGACGATGATGCTTCGGGCGGAGCGGTGTTTCAGCAACCGCGGCGCGAGCTGCGATCCGATGGCGGCCGCCACGGCGCCGAGAGAAAACAGGATTCCGGAGACGATCGGCACGCGCTGCGGATCGACGCCGACCTGCGCGACGAAGAGCGGCAGCACCGGCCCGAAGCTGCGATCGACCGTCTGCAACCCGAAGATCACGAACAAGGCGAGTACGAAACCCGGCAAGCGAAGCAGATGCGAGAACACCTCCCGCCCTCCCCGGACCTTCTCCGCTGCCGGCCGGCGCGGCGGATCCTCATAGAACACCAGCACCAGCACCATGGCCGCCGCATAGAAGGCCGCCGCAAACAGGAACGAGTTGCGCAGGCCCACCAGTGGCGCGAGCAGGCCGCCAATGACCGGACCGATCGCGGGCCCGAGTCGATGACCGGTCTGCACGGCGCCGATCGCGCGCGCCATGCGCTCGCGCGGCACCGACTGGGCGGCCATGGAGATGGTGAGCGCGCCGTAGCCGGCAAACACGCCCAGCAACGCGCGCAGGGCAAACAACTGCCACGGCGCCGTCACAAACGCCATGCCCGCCTTGGTGAGAATGAATGCGGTCAGCGATCGGATGACCAGCAGCTTGCTGCCGTACTTGTCGCCGACGCGGCCCCAGAGCGGGGCGCTGATGGCCGTGACCATGGGCGTGGCGCCCAGCGTCAGGCCCGTCCACATGGCAATTTCCCCGACGTCGGTGGTCCCGAGTTCAGCGATGTAGAGCGGGAGAAAGGGCATCACCAGCGTGAAGCCGGTGAAGCCGATGCAACCCGCCGCTGCCGCGGCGAAGACGTTTCGTCGCCCTTGTCGTTCGTCCAATCAGAATCGAATCTTGACCGACGGCCCCGGGTACACCTGGATGCTGTCGATAAAGCGGATGCGATGCGGGTTGGTCTGCATCACCACCGAGCTGGTGCGGATGCCGGCGCCGAAGAACTGCACCCCCTTCATCAGCGATCCGTCGGTCACACCGGTCGCGGCAAACACGATGTCCTTGCCACACGCCAGATCCTCGGACTTGTAGATCTTCTTGACGTCCTTGATGCCCATGGCGCGGCACCGCTCTTCGTCTTCCGGCTTGGCCACGACCAGGCGCGCGAAAATCTCGCCGTTCAGGCAGCGCATGGCCGCCGCCGTTAACACGCCCTCGGGTGCGCCGCCGGTGCCCATCACGGCATGCACGCCGGTGCCAGACACCGCGGCCGCGATGCCCGCCGACAGGTCGCCGTCACCAATCAACCGGATGCGGGCGCCGGTTTCGCGAATCTCGGCAATCAGCTTGTCGTGGCGCGGACGGTCCAGGACGACCACCGTGAGCTCGTCGATCTGACGGCCCAGGCTGCGGGCAATGGCGCGCAGGTTCTCGCGCACGGGCGCATCCAGATCGACCAGGTGCTTGGACGTCGGCCCAACCACCAGCTTCTCCATGTAGAGGTCGGGCGCGTGCAGCAAGCCGCCCTTCTCAGAAGCCGCCAGCACCGCAATCGCGTTCGCCGTGCCGGTCGCGCACAGGTTGGTCCCTTCGAGGGGGTCCACCGCAATGTCCACCTCGTCGAACACCCGGCCGCTGCCGTTCTTCTTCTGGGCGAGGCCGACCTTCTCGCCAATATAGAGCATCGGCGCTTCATCGCGCTCGCCCTCACCAATCACAATCGTGCCGTCGATCGGCACCGTGTCCATCTCGCGGCGCATCGCCTCGACCGCGACCTGGTCGGAGCCATGGCGATCGCCCTGCCCCATGGTGTGGGCGCAGGCGATGGCGGCTTGTTCGGTGACGCGGAGGAACTCGAGCGAGAGGTCTGATTCCATGGCTTTGGGGATCTCGTGGCTTGGTGATTTCGGTGATTACTATGCCAAGGGCAAACAGTAAATCGTATCAAATTTGCGGGGTCAGGCGTACGGTGACGACGGCACCGCGCGACAACCTCAACTGCGCGGCGGCATCGCCGGCATTCACCGCAATCTCGAGGTGATCGGTGCTCCCGAACAGGGCGCAGAGCTCGCCGGCCGGTGCCTCGGCATAGGTCGCGACCACGCGGCCGACGTCACGCGAACCCGCGCGGACCGCCACCGGACCGCTTGAGGCCAACTGCTCGAACGCCCGGCGGTCGATGTTGGTGATGAGGTTGCCGAACCGATCAATGCGAACCACTTCGCCGCTGATCTGGGTCGTGTCGACCAAGGGCTGAGGCAACTCGAGGACCTGGAAATCGGTGACGCCCTTGCCCAGCCACGTCAGCGTAATGCCCTTAGCCAGCCACCCGGCAGCCGGCGCAAATCGATCCCGGCCTTCGAACGTCCGGCTGACCGTCGGCCGCGCGTACTTGCGCTCCGTCAGCTCGACGACTTTCTTGGGAGGGGTGTCGCGAAACACCGCCGACAACAGGCCGTTGTCGGGGGCGACGAAGCGGTAGTCCCCGGTGTCGGCAGCAATGCCACGGCGTGACGAGCCGACTCCGGGATCGACCACTGCGAGAAACACCGTGCCGTGCGGAAAATATCGATAGCACGCGCCCAATTCGAGCGCGCCAGTCATCACGTCGTGCGTGGGAATGTCGTGGCCGATGTCGACGAGGGTCGCATCCGGACAGACACCGAGCACGACGGCCTTCAGGGTGCCGGCGTAGTGATCACGAGTGCCGAAGTCGCTGAGGAACGCAACGATCGGTCGGGCCATGAATGCCCGGACCTCAGGCCCGGGGCGCGGGCTTGCGGAAGAGCATCTCGCGGAGCTTGCTCTTCATCAGGAAGGAGTCGGTGACGCGCAGATCCTTGAACAACTTGATGATGTCGCCGTTCAGCAAGCTGCGCTGCCGCTGACGCAGGCCGGGATAGGTGCGGTACCGCAACGTCGATTCGTCCACGACCACGTACTTCGTGTAGACCTGCCCGGGCGTGTCCGCGGTGCTGAACAGGCCGAGCAGGCAGCCCTCGGGCTTCAGCAACCGGCACAGCGCCGTCGCGAGCGCCTGCGCCGCCGGTCGATCGAGGTAATCGAGAATGTCCCAGCAGAGAATGCCGTCGACCGAACCGGGCTCCTGCGTAAAGCGCCCGGTGAAGAATTCGGGCAACTGTTCGAGCTTGCCCTCTTTCACGTGCTTGTCGATGTCGCCCGCAACATCTTCCACACGAATGCGGCACCCGAGCTGCTCGCCAAAGAACGTGACATTGCTGCCGACGACGGGACCGAGATCGAGAATGAGGGGATTGTCTGCGCCGTGGAGGCAGCGCAGGAATTTCTGAAGCGCCTGGGTTGGATACGACACCTCCGTGACGTGCGTCACGGAGGTGTCGACAACACTCGCGGTCTCGCCTACTCGGCGCGGACCGAGAATCCCGAACAAGTCGGTCAACGACCTGGCGTCCGCCATAACCCGGTGTTACGCGCCGACCTTTTGGGTCTGCGGCTGGGACTGTCCCGGGGCTGCGGGCGCCGCAGGCTTGGCCTGCGCCTTCGCGCCGGCCCGCTGCATGTCCACGGCGCCGCGGAAGTGCGCGCCTTCGGCAATGGCGACGCGCGGAGAGGCGATGTCGCCGTCCACTGAACCGTTGTCGCGAATGTCAACCTTCTCGGACGCCGTGACGTTGCCGGTGACTTCACCAAGCACCACGACCGCCTTCGCGAAGATTTCCGCCTTGATCTTGCCGTTGGGACCAATCGTGAGGACGTTGTCCTTCAGATCAATCCGGCCTTCGACGTGGCCTTCGATCGTCAGGTCTTCGCTCCCGCTCAACTCGCCTTTAATGATGACGGACTTTCCGATATTCACGTTGTCTCTCCCAAGTTGGGTACGCGGCTCGCTGGCAGCCGGCGCAACAGCAACTGGCGCCGAGGGCGTCGTCACCGGAGTTTGCGCCGGTGGCGTGGCCGGTTTGACCGACTCATCCCGCTTCCACATCGCTGAAACCTCCCCCTCTGCCGGAAATCCCGCTCGAGGGTGCCAATTATTTTTGAAACCCGGGGAAGTGGGCTTCGGTGTTGAAGAGTCCCGGCCAGTATAGAAGCCCCTGCAAACCGTTGTCTAGTCCTTTTATTGCTGAGAGTTAGCAGGAATGCTACGATCTGTTTTTCCACCCATGCGCATCTATCTGGACCATAACGCCACCACCCCGCTCGACCCTCTGGTTGCGGACCGGATGGCCTTGGCTCTGCGCGAGGTGTGGGGCAACGCCTCCAGCGTGCACCATTTCGGTCAACAGGCCAAGGCCGCGCTGGACGAGGCGCGGGGGGCGGTCGCCACCTTCCTGGGCGCCGATGCCTCGGAAATTGTCTTCACGGCCGGTGGTACCGAGAGCGACAACCTCGCCATTCGCGGCGCCGCCGAGGCGCTCGAGCCCAGCGGCCGGCGTCACCTGATTACCTCGTCGATCGAGCACGAGGCCGTCTTGAACACCGTCAAGGCGCTCGCCAAGCGCGGGTGGCGCGTCACCATTCTCGCCGTCGACGCCTCAGGCATCGTCTCACCCGACGGCCTCCGCGACGCGATCACCGACGACACCGCGCTCGTCTCGGTGATGCACGCCAACAACGAGATCGGCACCATCCAGCCGATCGCGGAGCTGGCGGCGATCGCGCACGAACGCGGCGCGCTGTTTCACACCGACGCGGTGCAGTCGGCCGGCAAGCTGCCGCTCGACGTCAAGGCACTCGGTGTCGACATGGCCTCGATTGCGGGACACAAGTTCTACGGTCCGAAGGGCAGCGGCGCGCTGTGGCTGAAGCGCGGTGTGCGCCTGGTGCCGCTGGCGGGTGGCGGCAAGCAGGAGCGCAACCGCCGCGCCGGCACCGAGAATGTGCCGGCACTAGTGGGCCTTGGCGTGGCCGCCGGCGTGGCACAGCGAAAGCTCGCGAGTGAAGGCGCCAGGCTCAGCCTACTTCGCGATCGACTCGAAGCCGGCATTCTTGCCGCCGTGCCCGGCAGCGAGCGTAACGGTGCCGCGAGTCCGCGCGTACCGAACACCACGAATCTCAGTCTCGAACGGGTGGAATCGGAGTCACTGCTGATTGGTCTTGATCTCGCCGGCATCGCGGTGTCGTCTGGGTCGGCGTGCTCGTCGGGCACGCTTGAGCCGTCACACGTATTGAAGGCCATGGGCCTCTCGCACGGCCGCACGCTCGGCTCGATCCGCTTCAGCCTCGGCGCGTCGAACACTGATGCCGACATCGATCACGTGCTCGCAGTGCTGCCGCCGCTGGTCGAAAAGCTGCGCAGCCTGACGACGGTCGGCGGCCGGAAATGAACACGAAGTTCACGAAGAACACGAAGACGTGTTATTGACATCATGCTTCGTGACCTTCGTGACCTTCGTGTTAAGGCAATGAGCTCATGCGGATAGTTGTCGCCATGTCGGGCGGCGTGGATTCCTCCGTCGCCGCGGCCCTGCTCGCCGAGCAGGGTCATGACGTCATCGGTGTGTCGATGCAGCTCTACCCGTCGACAGGCTCAGGGCAGGCGACTGGAGGCGTCGCTGAGGGCGCCCAGAAGTGGGGTACGTGCTGCACGATCGACGACCTCTACGACGCGAGACGCGTCGCGGCCACGATCGGCATTCCCCACTACATCGTCAATTTCGAATCGCAGTTCGGCGAGCACGTCGTGTCGAACTTCGTGCGCGAGTACGTGTCGGGCCGCACGCCGATCCCCTGCTCCCACTGCAACAGCGAGTTGAAGTTTGCCGAGCTACTGGATCGCGCGACGGCGTACGACGCCGCGCAACTCGCCACCGGACACTACGCGCGCATCGAGCAGGATGCCGGCGGTCGCTATCACCTCTACCGCGGCGCCGACCACACCAAGGACCAGACCTACTTCCTGTTTTCGCTGACCCAGCGGCAGTTGTCGCGGGCGGCCTTCCCGGTCGGCCACCTCGACAAGGAGACGGTGCGCGCGCACGCGCATCGCCTCAAGCTGCGGGTCGCTTCGAAGCCGGACAGCCAGGAAATTTGCTTCGTGCCCGACGGCGATTACGCCGCGTTCGTCGAGCGCCAGGCGCCCGAGGCCCTGCGCGCCGGCACCGTCGTCGACGGCGAAGGCCGGGTGATGGGCAGGCATGGTGGCGTGCATCGCTTCACGATCGGTCAGCGCAAAGGCCTGGGCCTGTCGTCCAGCGAGCCGCTCTATGTGTTGGCGATCAAGCCTGATGAGGCGCAGGTGGTGGTGGGGCCGAAGGAGGCGCTGGGCCGCACGCGGCTCACGGCAGCAACGGTGAACTGGGTGAGCGGCATCGCGCCGTCGGACTGGCTCCCGATCGCTGCGCAGATTCGCCATCGCCACGCGGCGGCGCCGGCGCGCGTGCGCGCCACCGACGAAGGGCGCGTCGAACTCGAGTTCGACACGCCCCAAACCGCTGTTACGCCTGGCCAAGCTGTTGTCTTCTACAACGGCGATGAAGTGCTTGGCGGAGGCTGGATCGACTGAGCTACGCGTGGGCCGTCGCGGCCTCGTGCAAGGTTCCTGACAGGAAGCGTTCCGCGTCGATCGCGGCCATGCATCCCGAGCCGGCGGCCGTCACCGCCTGGCGGTAGACGTGATCCTGCACGTCACCCGCCGCAAACACCCCCGGCACGCTCGTGCGCGCACCTTCATGTGTCTTCAGGTAGCCGTTGTCGTGCAGCGCGAGCTGTCCCTTGAACAGCGCCGTGTTCGGGACGTGGCCAATACCAATGAACACACCATCGACGGCCAGCTCGCTAGTGACACCGGTCGGGATGTTCCTCAGCACGAGTGACGTGACCTCGCCCTTGTCCAGGTCCTTGATGTCGACCACCTCGCTGTTCCAGATGAACGAGATGTTCGGCAGCGACATGGCCTTGTCCTGCATCACCTTCGAGGCGCGCAGGCTGTCGCGGCGATGAACCACGGTGACCGAGGTGGCCAGCTTCGACAGGTAGATCGCTTCTTCCATGGCGGTGTCGCCGCCGCCGATGACGGCGACCGGACGGCCCTTGAAGAAGAACCCGTCGCAGGTCGCGCACGTGGACACGCCACGGCCTGACAACTTTTTGTCGACGCCCAGATCCAGCCACTTGGCCGAGGCACCGGTGGCGACAATCAGCGTCTGCGCGAGGTACTGCGTCTTGCCCATCGACACGGTGAACGGCCGCTGCGACAGGTCCACGGACGAGACATCGCCCTGGATGATCTCGGCGCCGAAGCGCTCGGCCTGGGCGCGCAGTTCGGTCATGAGGTCGGGCCCCATGATGCCGTCGCGATAGCCAGGCCAGTTCTCGACCATGGTGGTCAGCATGAGCTGGCCACCGGCCTCGATGCCTTCAATCACGAGGGGCTTCAGGTTGGCGCGCGCGGCATAGAGCGCCGCGGTCAGGCCGGCCGGGCCGGACCCGATGATGATGATTGGTCGTTCGCTCACAGGTGCTTGTCGATCATCTTCGCGAGATCGTCCTTGTTCGCCAGGCCGACCACGGTTTCCTTGAGGTCGCCGTCCTTGAACAACAGCAGGGTCGGAATCCCGCGCACCATGAACTTGCTGGGCGTCATCGGGTTCTCATCAATATCGACCTTGGCCACGGTCGCGCGGCCGCTATATTCATCGGCCAGCTGATCGACGATCGGCGCAATGCGCCGGCACGGCGCGCACCAGGTCGCCCAAAAATCCACCAGCACCACGCCCGTTTTCACCGACTCGCCAAAATCAGCGTCGGTCAGCGCCTTCACATTCTCGGATGCCATTTACGTCCCTCTACCCTTTGGATGCCGGTGCCCGGCGCGTGGTACGCGCAAGGCGCAATCGTGTATATATTTTGACATACTCGGCCGCCGAGCGGTCCCACGAGTAATCGGCGCGCATGCCGTTCTTTTGCAGCCGCGACCAGACCTTCTTGTTGGCAAACGTCGCCAACGCCCCCTCCAGCGTCCGCAGCAGCGTGCCCGGGTCGTAGTCAGAAAACAGGAATCCGTTGCCCTGGCCATTTTTCGGGTTGTACGGCCGGACCGTATCGACCAGGCCACCGACCGCCCGGACGATCGGCACCGTGCCGTACCGGAGGCTGTACATCTGGTTGAGGCCGCACGGCTCGAAGCGCGACGGCATCAGGAACATGTCGGCGCCCGCTTCGACCAGGTGCGCACGCTGCTCGTCGAAGCCGATGAATGCGCTGATGCGGTCGGGGTGCCACTGCGAGAGGCGCCGCCACATCGCTTCGTAGTGCGGTTCGCCCGTGCCGATGATCGTGAACGTGGCCTCGAGTGACGCCAGCTGCGGCGCCACCGCCGCGATCAAATCCAGACCTTTCTGATCGACCATTCGCGACACCATCCCGACAATCGGCCGCGCCATCGTCTCATCGGTCGCGCCGATGCCGAAGCGTTCGAGCAGGGCGCGTTTCGACACCGCCTTCGCCTCGAGGCGATCGACATCAAACGGCTGAGGCAGGAACGGATCGGCGGCTGGATTCCACTCGTCGGGATCGATGCCGTTCAGGATGCCGGTGAGCCGATCGTGACGCGCACGGATGGCGCCGTCGAGGCGGTGCCCATACTCGGGACGCTGGATCTCGTCGGCGTAGGTCGGGCTCACCGTGGTGATGGCGTCAGCGGCGTTGAGGCCGGCCTTGAGAAAGCTGAGCCGATCGAAGAACTCGAAACCGTTGATGGTGAAGTCCTGCCAGCTCAGCCCCAGCCGCGGCACCCAGGCCTTGTCGAAGATCCCTTGATACGCGAGATTGTGAATCGTCAGTACGGTGCCAGGGTGTCCGCCTACGCGGCCGGAGGCCGCTTCGGCGCGACCCCGCCGAAGCTCGCCGGCTTGCGCTGGGCGAGCGAAGGCTGGGCCCAGCGCGCGCGCGTAACTCGGCACGAGGCCGCCCTGCCAGTCGTGCGCATGCAAGATGTCGAAGGGTGGCGTCTGCTGCGCGGCGAAGTCAACGGCAGCCGCCGAGAGGAACGCGTAGCGAATCGGGTTGTCGGGATAATCAACGCCAGCTTCGTAGTAGATGCCGGCGCGGTCGTACAGTTCAGGACAATCAAGCAGCAGGACCCTGGCGCCTGGGCCGGTCTCGTGCGCCAGCAGCCGCGCGCGGAAGCGATGGCCGGCGACCTCCAGGTTGACGGTGCCGGCCACCGGGCCCTCAGCGGCGCCGCGATAACGCGGAGTGATCACCGTCACGTCGTGGCCGAGCCGCCCCAGCGCCTTGGGCAGCGCCGCCACCACGTCGGCGAGCCCACCGGTCTTGGAGAACGGCTGGGCCTCTGATGCGATCATCAGGATGCGGAGGTGACGGGGACTCGCCGGGGACTTCGGCTTCGCCGCTTTCGGCATGCTCGTCCAGTGTATGGCGGGATCCGGGGTCCGGGGCCCGGGATCCGGGCGAAAAGAGCGCGGAACCCGGATCCCGGACCCCGGATCCCGGTATGATCTCCGCGTGTCAGGCCCATCCACGAGCAGCGGGCGAACCTTGCCGCGCGATATCGCTGAACTCAAGGCACTGGCCGAACGCCAGCCCGAGTTGGCGAGCGCTGCCGAACTTCAAATCAGCCTGATCGAAACGGTCCGACGGGTGCAGGGCCGGCTGACCACCCCGTGGATTGAATCCAGCACCGAAACCCTGGTCGCTCGCCTGGCCAAGGGCCAGTCGCTGCTGGAGTTCGATCAGATCCTGTTCGAGTGGAACGACGTCCGACTGCTGATCCGGCAGATCGCCGACATCCTGCGCCGTTACGATGCCGTGGATGCCGACGGTGTGGTCGCCCTGCACAACGTCGGCCGCGCGGCGGACCTGCCAGAGCGAATGCGCGCCTGGTTCAACGGCACCCCGTCACCCGACGTGGAGATGCTGGATGAGGTGCTGGTCTGGGCGGCCCGGCCGTATTTGCAGCGCACGGCTGAAGTGCTGCAGCAACGTGTGAACTTCGACGGCTGGCGCCGGCGCACCTGCCCCGCGTGTGCCGCCGAACCAGACTTTGCCGTCATCACGGCGACCGGGGAGCGGTTGCTCGTCTGCGGACGTTGCCTGGTGCGATGGCCCTTCGCCGCGACTGACTGCCCGTACTGCGGCAACAGCGACCGCTCCCGCATCACGTCAATGGCCACGGCTGACGGGATCTACCGTGTCGCCATTTGCAACCCGTGTGGCCGCTACATCAAGGCGCTGGATGGCCGGAAGTCTCCCCGCCCGCTCTTGCCGTACGCGGATCCGATTGTGACGCTGCCGCTGGACGCGGCGGTGATGCGACGCCTGAGATAAGCAGCTAACAGGAGATCAAGAAATCAGGAGAAAACGAACTCTTGATCTCTTCAACTCTTGTTAATTCTGTTCCTGCTGGTGCTGCGCGTCGCCTTCGAGCACCGCCTTGGCGCGCGTGCTCATCCAGTTGAACAAGTGACGCGTCTCCCAGAAGCGGCTGGCGTTCGACTTGGCGCCGAGCACGACCACAGCCACCTGCTGGCCGGTTGAGGGCAGCCGCAGCAGCGTCGCCAGGCAGTACCCCGAGCGGCTGATGAAGCCGGTCTTGCCGCCGACCACGTCGATGTCGCCGGCGCGAACAATCTGGTTGGTGCTGCGAGCAGTGATGGTGGTCTTGCCGGAGTGAGTCGTGAACGACTGCTGGCGCATGATGCCGCCGACGCGCTCATCGGCCGATGCGTGCGCAATGAGCCGCGCCAGGTCATACGCCGACGAGACGTTCTCGGCCAGCAGTCCCGACGGGTCCGCGTAGCGAGTGCTCACCAAGCCAAGTTCGACGGCCTTCTCATTCATCTTCGCGATGAACCCTTCCGCGCCATAGGGCGAAATCCGGGCCAGCGCGCGGGCGGCGGCGTTGTCGGAACCGACGAGCAGCAGGTTCAACAGGTCATCGGCGTTCAGCTTGAAGCCGGTGCGGAGATACGTGGTCGAGGCGCGCGACACGTCGCTGCGCTGCACGGTGACCGGCGTGCTCATCGGCGCGCCGCTCTCGAGAAACACCAGCGCCGTCATCACCTTCGTGATGCTGGCCATCGAGCGCTGATCCTGCGCGTGATCTTCCCACAGCACTTCACCGGTGGTCGGGTCGTAGATGATGGCGGCTTCGGCCCGCACGTCGGGCACTTCGCGGCCGAACTCGTCGACGCGGAAACGCGGCGTCTGCACGTCGCGCATGGCGCGGGCGGCAGCGGCGGCACGGGCCTTCGCCAACTGCGCACGACGCGCGCGCGCAGTAGTCGCTGAATAGGTGGACTTCCTGGTGGTGGTTCGCGCCGGCGCTTTCGCGGCCGGCTTCGCTTGCTTACTCGCCGCGGACTTGGTCTGCGCCTTCGCAGCACTCGCCTGCACTGGTACCACGACCATGGCCGTGGCAGCAATTGCCAGGGACACGGCCAGTTTCGCGACGCGAGTTAGCTTCGCCATGTGTAAGTTGCGGTCAGTGTAGTCACACTATCCCCAAGAATCAATAGGGTTTATCGTTCCCTGGGTTAAGCTAACCCCCTAATGGACCGACCCGCCGCAACCGAGTACCTCATCCTCAGGGAAACCATCGCCACCCGTGGGAGCCTCAGGCCCATCCTTGCCTTAATCGGCTTTGCGGCGTGGGCCCTGATTCTCACGGCCGTGCTGGCGTGGATTCCCTACCCAATTGCCGCCATTATTCCGCTGCTGTTCCTGCTCGTAACCTTCGAGGCAATAAGGCCTTTACACTTCGGCGCGGAGCGAATCGGCCGATACCTGCAGGTGTTCTATGAAGAGGCCGGCCAACCCGAGCGTTCTTTATCCGAGACGCCATCATGGGAACGTGTCGCGATGAGGTTGAGCGCGGTACCGGGCACGGGCGGGCACCCGTTATTCGTCCCGGTTTTCTTCCTGGCAGCCATCGTCAATACCCTGCCGGTGCTGCTGGCCCAGCCGCCGGCCACCCCCATTGAGATGGCGGCCCTGGGTGTCCCGCACGTCGCGTTCATGATCTGGCTGCTCAATGCCGGTCGCGCCATGCGGACGCAGCGCCAGTCGGAGCTTACGCAGTTCAGGGCGTTGCGCGATCGGGGTCCGGGGTCCGGGGTCCGGGATCCAGGACCCGGGATTAAACCCTGAAGACATTTCCGGACCCCGGACCCCGGACCCCGGATCCCGGACCCCGGATCCCGGTTTTACTGCTGCGCGAGTGCGATCGCCAGCAGCAGCGCACGCTGCGAGCCCATGAAGGAATTGGTCTGGTCGAACGATTCGTCGAGCGCGTGCGCGCCTGACCCCCGCCCGCCGCCGTCGATCGTGATCGCGGGAATGCCCAGGTTCATCGGAATGTTCGAATCGGTGGACCCTTCGTCCAGCGTCACCGGGAATCCCAACGCTCGCGTCACCGACACGGCGGCTTGAACGATCGGCGAGGTGGCCGCCGTCTGGCCCGCGGGCCGATTGTCCACGAGCGCCTTGTCCACCGTCAGGACGTTCTTCTTCCAGCGCGCATCCTCGGCCTTCACCGCTTCGTCGACGGCGCGATGAAACTTGGCGTCGATCGCCTGCAGCGCCGCCGGGTTGGCCGACCGCATGTCCATTTCAAACCACGACTCAAACGGAATGGCGTTGACCGACGTGCCCCCACCGACGCGCCCGACGTTGAACGTGGTCTTCGGGTCGCTCGGCACCTCGAATTGCGAAATCGTCTCGACGGCGCGGCCGAGCGCGTGCAGCGGATTCGACAGACCGAAGGCGCCGTAGCTGTGGCCACCCGGGCCCTTGAACGTGACGCGGTAGCGCAAGCTGCCGAGGCCTTCCTCCCCCACCGTGCCGACAAAGGTGATCGAGCCGGCCGTCTGAACCTTGGCCTGGTTCATCGCGCGAATGACCGCGAGCACGACCGCAAGGCCGCGGCAGTCGTCGCCAATGCCTGGGCCGCGCAGCATGTTGCCCTCGCGCTTGACCTTGACGTCGGTGCCTTCCGGAAACACCGGCAGTATAGATTCTCGTCGCCTGAATCCGGAATTCCGATCGGTTGTTAAGACGCGGACGCTCGCAGCTAGGAGATGACGCCCTTGCGGACGGCGTAGAGCACCAGCTCGGCCGTGTTATGGATGTCGAGCTTCTGCAGAATGTGCGCGCGATGGGTTTCCACGGTCGCCGGGCTGATTTGCAGCAGCTCGGCCGCTTCCCGGTTCGTTCGCCCCTCGGCAATCAGCTGAAAGATCTCGCGCTCGCGTTCCGACAGCGTCTTGTAGCGGTCGGCAATCCCGGTCCCCGACACCCGGCGAACGTAGTCGTCCAGCATGAGGCGAGTCACGGCGGGACTGAAGTACGACTGGCCGGCCGCGACCGCGGCCACGCCCTTCAACAGGTCCTTGCCGGCGGAATCCTTCAGCATGTAACCGGTGGCGCCGGCCTGCAGGGCACGGGTGACGTAGGCCTCGTCTGAATGCATGCTCAAGATCAGCACCCGCGTATGCGGCACTTTGCGCACGATCTGTTGGGTGGCATCGATGCCGTTGAGCTGCGGCATGCCCACGTCGAGAATCGCGACATCCGGCTTGAGCGCAATGGCCTTTCGCACCGCCTCGCGGCCGTCGCCCACCTCGGCGACGACCTCCCATTCGGGCCGCTCCTCCAGGATCTTGCGAAAGCCGTGGCGGACCAGCGTGTGGTCGTCGCCAATCAGGAGGCGAAGACTAGGCACGGGGGCCCCCCGCCGGCAGTTCGACGCACAGGCGCGTCCCGGCCCCCGGCGCGCTCAGCACCTTGAACTTGCCTCCCAGCAACGCCGCCCGCTCGCGCATCCCGATCAAACCGATGCCCCGAGCCTCGGGCCGGCTGGCCACCGGATCGAACCCGGCGCCGTCGTCCTCGACCTCGACGTGAAGGGCGGTCGGGAGGCGCACGAGCCGCACGTGGCAATGCCCGGCCCCGGCGTGACGCGCCACGTTGGTCAGCGCTTCCTGGACGATGCGATAGGCGGCGATCTCGGTTTCCGGCGGCAGGCGTTCGGCCATGCCCACTTGCGACAGCTCGACCTTGATTTCGTGTCGCCGCGCCATGCCCCGCAGCGAGGCGTCGATCGCCGCCGGCAGGCCGAGGTCGTCCAGGGCGGCGGGCCGGAGCAACTGCGACAGATCGCGAACACTGGCGAGGGCGCCCTCGGCCAGCGACTGCGCCTCGACCAGCGGATCAACCGGGACGCCGGCCGCCGACAGCTTGCGATGCGCCAGGACGAGCTCGACCTGCAGGGCGGTCAGCACCTGCCCAACTTCGTCGTGCAGCTCGCGCGCAATCACGCGACGCTCATCTTCCTGCGCGCCAATCAACTTGACCGTCGCGTCGTGCAGGTCTTTCGTCATTTGCGAATCGCGCGCCATCTGCCAACGCAGCCGGCCCTCGAGCCGGCCGGCGTAGATGGCAGCGAGCAGAAGGACCCCGAGGCTGGTGGCCAACGCCAGGCCCAAGCGACGCCAGCTCTGAGTTTCAGCAATGCGGTGGATCTCGGCAATGTCGGCCTGCTGCCGGACAAACGCCATGCGGTTCAGGCTTTGAATGTCTTCGGAGATTCTGACGGCGGCTTCGCGCCTGGGAATGATGCGCCGGTTCAACAGGTCGCGGATCACCGCATTAGAGGCGGGGCCGGTTTCGGCAATGACCGCGAGGCTGGTGCCCTGAAACTGGTCCACTTCCGCCCGCAGGTTGCGCACCTGGTCCTGGCCTGGTGCCGATGCCATGACCGGTTCGTAGGCATCG
>Ga0163144_10002866_pt1 | contig 39406 bp, 34 predicted proteins | sample OliLak19BULKMAT1_FD_123175 | JGI IMG/M metagenome (GOLD analysis project Ga0163144, IMG submission 123175) | Freshwater microbial mat bacterial communities from Lake Vanda, McMurdo Dry Valleys, Antarctica - Oligotrophic Lake LV.19.BULKMAT1 | ecosystem: Environmental > Aquatic > Freshwater >...
GGCGCACTTTCTGAACGAGTCCCTCGTGGACCTCTCCCCAGGATGCAGCTGCGTGTCGTCTGGGGATCCGGCCGTGCACGTTCATCGCAAAAGTGCGTCTGACCGACGCACTGCCCTCGTGCGCCCGGGCAGCCCGTGCACGTTCATCGCAAAAGCGCGCCTGACAGAAACATGCGTGCGTCAGGCACCACCGCGGCTGAGCGCCGGGTCCTGCTGAGCGCCGGGTCCTGCTGAGCGCCGGGTCCGGCTGAGCGCCGGGTCAGGCGGAGGTCAGGCGGACCGCCAGTTCCCCCGCGATGCGCGCGTCGTTCACGATCAGGCCCGTATTGGCGCGAAGCGACGCGCCGCCCGTCAACTCCGCGATGCGCCCCAGGAGCCAAGGCGTGAGCGCGGGACCGCCCACCCCGGCCGCCTCCGCCTCCGCGACCGCCCGGGCGACCGCGGCCCGCGCCACGTCCTCGGGGAGTGCCACGTCCTCGGGGACCGGCACGCACACGAGCACACCGCTGCCAAGGTCAAGCCCCAGGTGGGCGGCGACCACCCGCGCCGCAGCCTCAAGGTCCGAAACGGCGTGCGGGGCCCGGATGCCGGAGGAACGGGCGTAGAACCCCGGGAGCTCGTCCTGCCCGACCGCGATGACCGGCACGCCCCGAGTCTCGAGGTACTCCAGCGTCGCGGGCACGTCCAGGATGGCCTTGGGTCCGGCGCAGACCACGGCCATCGGCGTTTGGCCCAGCTCCTCCAGGTCGGACGAGATATCGAATGTCGGCGCTGACCGGGTGCCCGGCACGCCCAGCGCACCACGATGGACGCCGCCGATCCCGCCCGTCGCGAAGACGCGAATCCCGGCCGCGTACGCCGCGATCATGGTCGCCGACACGGTGGTCGCGGCCCAGCCACCCGAAACCAGGGCGACGGCCAGCGACGGCCGCGCGGCCTTGCGGACGCTGCCGGCCGGCGCCGTCGCGAGCGCCTCCAGGGCCCCCTCGTCAAGGCCCACCAGCAACTCGCCGTCACGGACGGCCACGGTGGCGGGCACGGCACCGCTCGCCCGGACCGCCGCCTCCGATGCCCGCGCGACCTCCAGGTTCTGCGGGTACGGCAGACCGTGACTGATGAGCGTCGACTCGAGGGCGACGACCGGCCGGCCGCGCGCCAGCGCCGACGCGACGACGGGCGACACGCGGAGTCGATCGGTCACGGTCTGCGAGATGGGCATGCCCCAAGCGTAGACGTACGGCTACGCTGTCGGGCGATGGCCGCTCGCCCGCCGCTGACACCCGCCGATATCCGCCGCCAGGTGGTCGTGGAAGAACTCGACGTGTCGGCCGACGGCCTGACTGCCGTCGTCGTGCGGCGGACCATCCGCCGGGATCGATATGTCGGGCACCTGCTGGCCATTCGGCTCGAGGCCGGCCGTCGCGTCCCTCGCCCGCGGGCCCTGACCAGCGGCCGCGTCCGCGACACGCGGCCACGCATCTCGCCAGACGGCCGGACCGTCGCCTTCGTCCGCTCCGACCCGGCCGACGACGACGTCCCGTCGGCGCTCACCCTCCTGCCCATCGACGGCGGCACACTCCGGCCGCTCCGCCCCGGGGCCCACGGTGGCGTCGCCGAGATCGCCTGGTCCCCGGATGGCCGTCGTCTTGCCTTCACGGCTGAGGTCGACCCGCCGCGATTCCTCGTCGGTCCGGTACCCAAGGCCGGGATGACCGCCAGGAACGCGGACTCCCCGCGAGCCCGGCGCATCACGAGGACGGATTGGCGCTGGGATGAGGAGGGGCACCGCGATCGATGGACCCACCTGTTCGTCGTGGACGTCGAGGTGGCCGCAGGAAAGACCGGCTCTCGCCCCCGCCAGGTCACCGCTGGCGACTGGGGCGTGACCGACATCGCATGGCAACCGGACGGTCGGACGGTCGGATTCAGCGCGGACCGCGGCCCGGAACCGGACCTGATCCCGCGGACCACGATCTGGGCCGTCGACGTCGATGCCGATCCCGGGTCCAACGCGGCCGAACCCCGCGAGATCCTGGCCGCCGGCGGCTGGGCAAACCATCCTGCCTTCTCACCGGACGGACGCTGGGTCGCGGCCATCGGGATCACGGAGCCGGAACCCCTGGATGACCTGAGCCCGACCCTCCTCGTGGCGCGTGCAGACGGCTCGACGGCAGTTGACCCGACGGACCTCGCGCCGGGACTGGACCGACCCATCGGCAACTGGGTCGACAGCGACCTGACCGGATGGATGGTCTCGGGCCGCCACGGTCCCTGGTGGGCGGACGACACGACGGTCATCGCGACCGTGTCGGATCGAGGGCGCTCCCATCCGCACGCGGTCGTCATCGACTCGGTGACAGGAACGCCGGTAGACCGGTCGCGCCTGATCGATGGCGACATCGTCACCCACACGCTCGCGGTCGCGCCCCGGCGCGGCGATGTGCCACCGCTCCTGGCGTACCTCGCCACGGACGGCGCGCGCGCCGTGGAGCTGCACACCGTCACGGTGCCCAGGGGCACGACGGCCGCCTCGGCCGCCGCGGCCGCCACGGCCGCCACGGATCGCCCACGACGACGAACGACCGTCGGCTCCGCGTGGCAGGACCGGTTCGCCCCCATCGAGATGCGCCTCGTCCAGGCGCCCGGCGCGGGCGGCCCCATCGATACCTGGATCGCCGCACCCGCGGGCGCCGGCGACGCGCCACTCCCCACCGTCGTCGATGTCCACGGCGGCCCCCTGGGTGCCTGGGCACCGAGTCCCCATGTCGAGGTCGTCCTCCTCGCCTCGGCCGGCTACCGCGTGGTCCTGCCCAACATCCGTGGCTCCGCGACCTACGGCCGCGACTGGATCCGCCCCCAGCTCGGGGACTGGGGAGGCGTGGATGCGGCGGACGTCCACTCGGCCGTGGACCACGTCATCGCCCTCGGCCTTGCGGACCCGGAACGGCTCGGCGTGATGGGCCTGAGTTACGGCGGGTTCATGGTCAACTGGCTGGTCGGGACGACGGACCGCTTCAAGGCGGCCGTCAGCGAGAACGGCGTCACGAACCAGATCTCCGACTGGGCCAACTCCGACAGCGGCCCGGAGTACGACCGCGCGTCGCTGTTGGGCGACCCCTTCTCGCCGGAAGGGATCGAGAAGTTGTGGCGGCAATCCCCATTGCGCAACGTCGCTGCGGTGCGGACCCCGCTGCTCATGCTCCAGGCGGAGGCCGATCTACGCTGCCCAGCGCACGACAACGAACAGTTCTTCATCGCCCTGCGCCACCTGCGCCGGACCGTGGAGTTCGTGCTCTACCCGGACGAGTCGCACGTCTATGCGTCGTCTGGCCGGCCGGACCGTCGGATCGACCGCAACGAGCGCATCCTCGCCTGGTTCGACCGCCACCTGCGACCTTAAGCGAGCGCAAGCTCGGCAGACGGATCCCTGGCGGTGCGGACGTGGCCGAGACGACGTACACGTTCGTCGACGAGCAGGATGCGTTGCCGGTCCGACTGATCGCCGTCCCGGGAGCAGGCGGCGGCGAACGACTCGCCTCGGTCTTCCGACCCTGGGCCTGGGCCGAGAGCGCAGGCGTTTGCGGTCAGAGCGACGACCACGCTCTCGTGATCCGCTACGCGACCAGCTGCTCGAGGTCGCGAGCAAGAAGGGATCGATACACGAGATATCCCGCGAGCGTCCCCGCCGAATTGAGGAAGAGGTCGTCGACATCAAAGCTCTTCCACGGGAATCCGTACGCCAGCGATCCCACCCATTGTGTGCTCTCGATCGCGAGGGAGATCAGGAAGCCAGTCCCGAGTACGCCCCACCAATACCTCAGGCGAGGGGCAACAAGGGGAACAAGAATGCCGAGCGGGGCGAACGCCACGAGATTGCCGATCACGAACGAGAGTTGTTGTGGACCCGCCTGGCCTCCGACCGCCGCGGCCACGCTTGCGAAAGGCATCAAGTTGACATATGGAGGGCCCTCAGAGCCTTCGCGCATGACGACGATGCTGCTTTGAAAGACCGGGAGTGGAAATAGCGTCAGTCCGATCACGACGGCAGTCCAACCGGCCAAGGCGACGCGAAACAAGACTACCCAAGGACGTCGTCGTCCTCGAAGCTCGCGCCATGTCAGACCCGCGGCGAGCAGAAGTCCGACGAGGAACGCGTAGCTATTGGTGAGCACTCTGGCCTCCGGCCTGGATGGCCGCTCCTCGGCTCCGAGGAGCGGCCGCCCGCGTCAGTTCGAGAACATGTGGACGTTATTGCTCGTGATCCTCACTCCGTCATTGGCCTTTGTGAAGTAGAAGTAGTAGTTGCCGGCACCGACGTTCGTCCAGGTCCTGACTCCGCTTGCGCCATTGCGGGGCACCTGAACCGAGCCGATTAGATCCTCGCTGCAGAAGATGAAGCACGTTCGTCGCACCAATGTGACCCTGTGTGTCGTCGAAGCGCCAGGGCCCGACTGTTGCGAGGTCAATGAGATGTTCATGTGGTTCGGTCCGTCATACGTCCGCACTGCGCCGACGACCTGAACGGTGTAGTCAATCGTGGAGTTATAGGAGCTTGCCAGAACCACGCCTGCCATGATGACCAGCAGCATGACAGTTCCGACACCAACCATCGCAGGGCGGCGTTTCCGCGCACTGGCAACAACTAGCTCGCGCATCGAGGTGATCCCCTTTGGTGCGAAATCTGATCAACGCTTGGAGCGGAGCAACAATCCATCGGCCCTCAGCGCTTCTTGTCGCGATGCGACGGTTCGACGCCGCCACCGGTCAATGGACCGTAGCCCACGGACCCCCCCCTATGTCAAGTGCAGTTATCCACAGATCCATAACTCTCCTGCGCGGGCCGACCTTAAGCCAGGGGCAGTTCCGGTCGCGGCGTGGTCAGCTGCCGGGCGGCCGCGCGATGGCCGGCCAGGGCGGCCCGCTGGAGCGATGCCGCTGTGGACCTGCCGGCCTCGCGTGCCGCGAACCAGCCGACCAGGAACCCGGCATCGAAGGCATCGCCGGCGCCGGTCGAATCGGTCGCGATGACGTGCTGAGTGGCGACCTCGAAGCGCAGTCGCTCCCCATCCACGCGCGCCACGACCGTCGCGCCCTTGGCGCCACGCTTGATCACGGCATGCGGGGCCACGTCAAGGAGCCCCTCGATCGCGTTACGGCCCAGCAGCGCCTCCGCCTCCGCAGCCGTCGCAAACACCACGTCGGGCGCGATCGAATCGATGAGGGTGCGCGCGGCGTGCCGACCGTTGGCCAGCAGCGGCACGATGGAAGCCAGGTCCACGCTGATGACTGCTCCCGACTCGCGCGCCATGGTCGCCGCCCGGCGACCGGCCAGACCGAGCGGCTCGCCCAGGAGCGAGTAGGCCGGCAGATGCAGGGCATCCGCTCCGGCGAACCACGATGCCCGCAGCTCGCCCGGCTCAAGGGCGTCTGCGGCTCCCCGGTCGGCCACGAACGAACGCTCCCCATCCGATGCCACGAGCACCCCGATCCGGCCGGTGCGGGCCCCGGCGACCCGAGTGACACGCGGCACGACGCCGTCCTCACGAACGGCATCCACGAGGGCGCGACCCGCCGCGTCCCGCCCGACGGCACAGATGAGCGAGGAGCGGGCACCCAGGCGGGCCAGCCAACGAGCCGTGTTGGCCGCCGAACCGCCCTGCACCAGGCTCACCCGACCCGGTACGTCCGATCCCTGCTCCAGCGGTCGGGCCGGCGCCAGGACGACGTCCAGCATCAGGTCGCCCAGCACGACGATCCTCGCGCGGGGGACGGGTCGCCCACGGTTCGGGGCGGATCGACGGAGCGTGGGCATATCGGCGATGGTAGCCCTCGCCGGTCGATCAGCGGACGGTAGCCCTCGCGGGTCGATCAGCGGACGCTAGCCCTCGCGGGTCGATCAGCGGACGCTAGACTCCCGCGATGATCGGGTCGGTGATCTGAGCGCGTCCTCGGGCCGTTGGGCGGCGTCCGCTGCGGCCTTCCGCGATGTCCTGTCCGTTGCGGCCGTGCGCCGAGTCCTCGTGGCCTGGCTCCTGTTCAATGCCGCGGAGTGGGCGGTCTGGGTGGCCATCCTGGTCTACGCGTATGGCGCGACCGGCCCGGCATCGGTCGGGCTCGTGGCGGTGGCCCAGTTGGTGCCCGCCGCGATCGCCTCGCCCCTGACATCCCGGCTGGCGGGTCGGATGGAGCCGGAGCGCGCCCTCACACTCGCCTACGGCGTGGTCGGTGGAGCGATGCTCGCGACCGGCATGGCGATGGTCGCGGGATCGCCGCCATGGGTCGTCTACGTGCTGGCGAGCACGGTTGTCGTGGCCTACACGAGCGTCCGGCCCATCCAGTCCGCGATCCTGCCCGGGCTCGTGGGACGCGCCGAGCAACTGACTGCGGCAAACGCCCTGTCCACGGTCCTCGAGGGCGCCGGCGTCCTGGTCGGCCCGTTGCTGTGTGGCGTGGTGATCAGCATCGCCTCGCCTGCCACGGTCTACCTGGCGGCGGGCATGGGAACGCTCGTCTCGGCGCTCCTGGTCGGCGCGTGGCGCGCCCGATCGAGGGCGGCGGCCGCGTCGACCGGGGCACTCGCACGGTCTGCCGCGGCGCCACCACACCCGCCTCCTCCTCCGACCGACCTGCCCTCGGTGCCGGCCTCCCGCGGGATCCGAGCCGTCATGGCAACCCCTGGTCGGATGTTCGCGATCGGGCTGCTGGCGACCCGCTTCGGGGTCGCGGCAGCCGTGGACGTGCTGCTGGTCCTCGCGGCGATCGAACTGCTCGGGATGGGTGCGGCCGGGGCCGGCTATCTCTCGGCAGCCATCGGTCTCGGGTGGGTCCTGGGCGGCGCCAGTACGCTGGTGGTCGTCGGGCGGCCAAGATTGACGCCGCTCACCCTGATCGGCGCGTGCATCTGGGCCGTTCCCGTCGTCGGTGTCGCCCTCGTGGCCCAGGCGGCGCCGGCGCTCATGCTCCTGGTCGTCGCGGGTGTGGGCCTCGCGATCGTGGACGTGGCCGTGCGCACGGTCCTCCAGCGCATCCTCAGCGCCGAGCAGTTGACGAGCGTCTTCGGGATCGCCGAGGGAGCCTCGATGGGTGGTGCCGCCGCTGGCGCCCTGGCCGCAGGTGTGCTGGTCGCGACCGTTGGGCTGGCCACGGCCGTGGTGGTCGCCGGAATCCTGCTGCCGGCCGTTGCGATCGCGGTCATCAGGACGATCGGACGCGACGAGGCCGCCGTGCGGATTCCGTTCCGAGAGATCGCCATCCTGCGTCGGCTACCGTTGTTCGCGCCCGTCCCGGCACCCGCCCTGGAGGCGGCGGCGGCGGCGCTGGTCCCGGTCTCCATGGTGGCCGGCGCCGTGGTGATCCGCGAGGGCGATGTCGGGAACCGGTTCTGGGTCATCGTCGCGGGCCAAGCGACGGTGGACCAGGGCGGCCTTGCGATCGCGACGTTGGGTCCGGGGGATTCCTTTGGGGAGCTGGCGCTCATCCGCGACATCCCGAGGACGGCGTCGGTCATCGCCCGGACCGATGTCGAGATGTTTGCGCTCGACCGCGCGGCCTTCCTGTCGATGCTGACCGGGTCGGCGCGCGCCGCGAGCGAGGCCGCCCGCATCGCCGCGCGCCACCTGGAGCACGACCGAGCGGCCCGGCATGGTGCTCCGCCGGGCTGAACCCGCCGCCTACAATGGCGACCTACCGACCGCGCTCGCCCGGAGTGACCGCCGACCATGACCGCCGTCAAGCCCGACCTCGACCGCCTCGCCATCGACACGATCCGGACCCTCGCCATCGATGGCGTGCAACAGGCGAATTCGGGCCACCCCGGGGCACCGATGGGCGCGGCCGCGATGGCCTACACGCTCTGGACGCGCTTCCTCCGCCACGCTCCGACAAACCCGACGTGGCCGGACCGCGATCGCTTCGTGTTGTCCGCGGGACACGCCTCCATGCTGCTCTACTCGCTGCTGCACCTGACCGGCTACGACGTCACCCTGGACGACCTCAAGACGTTCCGCCAGTGGGGCTCGCGGACGCCGGGACACCCGGAGTACGGCTTGACACCGGGCGTGGAAGCCACGACCGGGCCGCTCGGCCAGGGCATCACCAACGCCATCGGCATGGCCATCGCCGAGCGCCGACTGGCTGCCGAGTTCAACCGCGATGGGCACGCCATCGTCGACCATCGGACGTACGTCATCGCCAGTGACGGCGACCTCCAGGAAGGCATCGCGTCGGAGGCGTCCTCGCTCGCGGGTCACCTGCGCCTGGGCAAGCTCGTCGTGCTCTACGACGACAACGGCATCCAGCTGGACGGGCCAACGGCGATGGCCTGGAGCGAAGACGTCCCGGCACGTTTCGATGCCTACGGCTGGCACACTCAGCGGGTCGCGGACGGCAACGACGTCGACGCGATCGAGGCAGCCATCGAAGCCGCGCGCGAGGACGATCGACCATCGCTCATCGCCGTCCGCACGCACATCGGATTCGGCAGCCCCAACAAGCAGGACTCGCAGAAGGCGCACGGCGCGCCGCTGGGACCGGACGAGGTCCGCCTGACCAAGGAAGCGTACGGCTGGGACCCGGACAAGACGTTCTTCATTCCCGAGGTCGCGCTGTCCGTCTTCCGCGCGGCGATGGGCGCTGGTGAGGATCTGGTCGGCGACTGGGAGGCTCGGCTGGCTTCGTATGCGGCGGCCCATCCGGACCTCGCCGCCGAGTTCTCGCGGCGTGTGGCCGGTCGGCTGGCCGACGGCTGGGATGCCGATCTCAAGGTTTACGAGACCGGCTCCGAGGTGGCCACCCGAAACGCCTCGCAGGATGCGATCCAGGCACTGGCCGGGCGGGTCCCGGAACTGTTCGGTGGGGCGGCGGACCTGTCCGAGTCCAACCTCACGGATGTCAAGGGCTCCGCGAACTTCTCGGCTACGGAGGCGGGACGTAACCTCCGCTTCGGGGTCCGCGAGCACGCCATGGGCAGCATCGCCAACGGGATCGCGTACCACGGCGGGTTCATCCCCTACGACGCGACGTTCCTGACCTTCAGCGACTACATGCGTGGCGCGGTCCGGCTGTCCGCGCTGGCCGGGCTGCACGTCATCCACGTCTGGACCCACGACTCCGTGGGCCTTGGCGAGGACGGGCCGACGCACCAGCCCGTGGAGCACTACGCGGCGTTGCGGGCGATTCCCAACCTGTGGTTCGTCCGACCCGGTGACGCCAACGAGACGGCCGCTGCCTGGGCCCTGGCGGTGTCGCGGGGCGACGGGCCGGTGGCGCTCGCACTCACGCGCCAGAAGCTGCCGACCCTGGCCGGGACCACAGACCTCGCGCGCGAGGGCGTCCGCCGGGGAGGGTACGTATTGCGCGCGGCCTCGTCCGAGGAGACCGGCGGTGCGCCGGAGCTGATCCTCATCGCGACCGGTTCGGAGTTGCAGCTGGCCTTCGCCGCGGCGACGGCGCTGGAGGCGGACGGGATCCCGACGCGCGTCGTGTCACTCCCCTGCTGGGAGGCCTTCGAGGCGCAGGATGCCGCGTACCGCGAGTCGGTGCTGCCGGTCGCCGTCCGCAAGCGGGTCGGCATCGAGATCGGCGTGACCCTGGGCTGGGACCGCTGGGTCGGCGACGAGGGCGCGATCATCGGCCTGGACCACTTCGGGGCATCGGCACCGGCCGGGACGATCTTCGAGAAGTTCGGGTTCACGGCCGATCGGGTCGCGGACGTGGGCCGGCGGGTCGTGCGCGACGGGCTTCGCGGCCGGATCCCCACCATCGATGGCGGCCACTTCGGCCACCAGGGCGGCGGGGGCACAAGCGACGGCGGGGGCACAAGCGACGGCGGGGGCACAAGCGACGGCGGGCACCCGCCCCTGGACGCCGGTGAGGCCGGTGTCGGCCGAACCAGTTCGACGGACCCCGGCCACAGCTGATTCGCGCGGCCCGAGCCGGCCAGACCGGCTTCCCGAAAGCCGCCACGTCCCTCGATTCCGCTGGGACCGGCATATCCGGGGGACGCGCGGGCATACCGCCGATCACACGGGCCGAAGCCCCCGTCGACCAGACCTGATCGTGCACGCCCATGGTCGATCTGGAGTCCCGGCGGGCCCTGCCTCCGTCGGGTGTGGCTCGCGAAGGGCCCAGGATGCTGGTCGGAGCGGAATCCGACTCGACATGGCGCGATATGCTTGACACGGGCTTGACTCTGCATATGCTCGGACGATGCGTAAGCACACCACGATCGACCTCGATATGCGTCTGGTCGGAGAGGCGGCCATCGTCCTCGAAACGAAGCGTGTGAATGAAACGGTCCACGCGGCCCTCAGGGAGGTCGTTGCAGCTCGGCGGCGTCTTCAGTTGCTCGATCTCGATCCGGACCTGACGCTGGATGGGCTGGCGCGCGACCGGCGGGGTCGATTCGATGGTGCCGCGGTGGACGACACCCCGGCGCCTTGATGGAGCTGATCGACACGAGTGCGCTGATCCTGGCTCGGCGGGATGCGGCGGTCGGGCGGTGGCTCCGGGAGGCCATCCTTGCCAACGACATCGCGATCTGCGACCAGGTCGCACTCGAGTTCCTCCGCGGGGCTCGCAATGTCGATGAATTCCGCCGCTACGAGGAAACGCTCGAGGCCTTTCCGTGGTTTCGGATCGAGCCGGTAGATTGGGACCGTGCGCGCGAGGTAGTTCGGTCTCTGGCGGCGGTTTCCGGCGGGTACCAGCAAAGCGTCCCGATCCCGGATGCGCTGATCGCAGCGGTCGCCGAACGGCATGGACTGGCAGTCGCGCACTTCGACGCCGACTTTGACCGAATCGCCGTGATCACCGGCCAGCCGATGCGTTGGGTGGCTCCCCGCTCGGCGCGACCAGGTCGCGCTCGTGTCGGTCAGCTGCGCAACCGATCCCCGCGCGGGTCGTAGAACGGATCGAGGCTGACCTGGCACGACAGCAGCTCGCCGCGGACCTCCACCTGCCAGGACCCTTGAAGCGGGCCGTGGATCCAGGCGAGGGCCGCTGAGCCGCCCAGGGTCGCCGCCAGGGCCGCGCTCGTGACGTGCCCGGCCCGCTTGCCGTCGCGCAGCAGCGACTCGCCGTGCCACAGGACGGCGTCCGGCGCGTGGACACACACCAGCCGCCGCCCAGGCTCGGTGGCGGCATCTCCCGCCACGGCGCCGCGCAGACGTTCCAGCGCCGCGCGCCCCACGTAGTCCATCGCCTTCCGGCGTGACACCGCGAACTCCAGACCCGCCGAGAACGGGTCGTCCAGCGGCCCGATGTCATGCCCGAACGAGCGGAACCCACGCTCCAGGCGCGCCGTCTCGAAGGCGAATGCCCCGGCGTGGCGCAGCCCCAGGTCCGCGCCTGCACGCACGACGTGCTCATACAGGTCTGCCACGAACTCGGTCGGCACGGACAGTTCCCAGCCGAGCTCGCCCGTGAACGACACCCGGAACGCCCAGCCGCGACCGCGCCCCAGGTCGATCTCACGTGCCTGGAGGAACGGCCAGGCCTCAGCAGAGATATCCGCGTCGGTGAGTCGCGCCAGCAGCTCCCGGGATCGGGGCCCGGCGATGTGCAGGGTCGCCCAGCCCGAGGTCACGTCCGTCACGACGGCGTCGGCGGGCAGCCCGTTCCGGAGCAGGGCCTCCGTCCGGCGCTGGGTCAGGGTCGGCGCAAGCACCAGGAACCGGTCATCCGCCAGCCGGGTCACGGTCGGGTCCATCTCGATCCCGCCGCGCTCGTTGCACAGGAGCGTGTACACGATGCGCCCGACCGGCACGTCCAGTTCCGAGGTCGCCAGCCGTTGCAACCCCGCCAGCGCGCCTGGCCCGGCGACGACGAACTTGGCGTAGGTCGACAGGTCGAAAAGCGCCACGGCCTCGCGCGTCGCCCCAACCTCGTCGCGCACCGCCGGGAACCAGGACGGCGCCTCGAAGTCGTAGGCGACCACCGGATCGACGACGCCTGGCTGGTACCAGTTCGCCCGCTCCCAGCCGGCCGCCTGCCCGAACGCCGCGCCTGCCGACCGCAACACCTCGTACAGCGGCACCCGCCGGATGCCACGCGCCGTCCGCGGCTGCTTGCCCGGCCAGTGCAGCTCGTACAGCCCGCCGAGCGACTCGACCGTGCGCTCGCGCAGGAACGCCCGTTGGTCCATCCAGCGACCCATTCGCGCGATGTCGACCTCGGCGAGGTCCATGGTCGGCCGGCCTTCCACGATCCACTCGGCGGCCGCCCGGCCCACCCCCGGTCCGAAGATGATCCCCTGCGAGTTCAGGCCCGCCGCGACGAAGAGCCCCTGCACCTCGGGGACGAAGCCAAGCTGGAAGTTCGAATCTGGGGTGAAGCTCTCCGGCGCCCGCAGGTAGTGGGAGAACCCGATCGACGCCAGCTCCGGGACGCGCTGGCGCGCCGCGGTCAGGACCGGCGCGAAGTGCTCCCAGTCGGGCCCGAACTCCGCGAACCCGGTCGTCGGGACGGCGGAGGGCGCGATCGGCTTGCCGTTCGGCTCGAACGCTCCGATGACGTACCGCCCGCGGTAATGGCGGACATACAGGTAACCGTCCAGGTCGCGCAGAAACGGCAGGCCCTCGTCCGCGCCGGCGGCCTCCTCCGTCATGACCCAGACGTGCTCCGCCGGATGGAGGGCGACGCTGGCACCGGCGAGGCGGGCGAGTTCGCTCGTCCACAGTCCGGCGGCGAGCACCACGGTCTCCGCTTCAATGGGTCCACGTGATGTATCGAGTCCGATAACCCGCCGGTTCGGACCGCCCGAGCCGCCCGAGCCGCCCGAGCCCGCGAATCGGAACCCCGAGACCTCCGTATCCGGCACGTATCGAGCGCCTGCATCCACGGCGCCCCTGGCGAATGCCAGCGCCGCATCGCCCGGATTGACCGTCGCGTCCGTGGGAAACAGGACGCCGCCGACCAGATCGTCAACGGCGGCCGCCGGCCACAGTTCGCGGATCCGCGCTCGGTCCACGACCTCCACCGGGACGTCGGCGTCGCGAGCCATCCCGACGCCGTACAGGATCTCGCTCATTCGCGCCTCTGTCCGGGCGACGGTCAGGGAACCGACCTCGCGCAGGCCGGTCTCGACCCCCGTTTCCTCCGTCAGGCGCCGATACGTCACCACGTTGTCACGGGTGAGGGCCGTCAGCGCGTGCGTCCCACGGACCCGCGAGACCAGCCCAGCGGCATGCCACGTCGTCCCGTTGGTCAGCCGGCCCCGCTCCAACACGACCACGTCGCGTTCACCCGCCCGGGTCAGGTGATAGGCGATGGACGCCCCGATGATCCCGCCGCCCACGATCACGATCCGCGCCCGGTCCGGCAGCGGCGACGCGGGCAGAACGCTCGCGACATCGAGCTCCCGGTTGGCGAGTCGCTCCTGAGGAGTCACCGGCAAAGCGTAGCGTCCCACTTGTCAGCACGATGCGACAAAACGTATCCTTGACTCGCCATGCATGAAGTAAAGCAGCCACGGCGACGCAAGGGTTTTACCCGGATCAGCCGCAAGAACCAGGTCACGATCCCGATCGATGCCCTGGCCATCGCCGGGGTCGGGCCCGGCGATACGCTGATGGTCGAGGCGAAGTCGACCGGCGAGATCGTGCTCCGTCGGGAGGAGGATCCGCTGTTGCGGTATATCGGCGCCTTCGACGGTCTGTACAAGCCCGGGTACCTGGACGAGCTGCGCGACGAATGGCAACGGTAATCCTCGATGCCGGCGTCGTGATCGCATTGCTGGAACGTCGGGATGCCCACCACGAGGCGGCCCGCGATGCCATCGTCGACGCTCGAAACAGGGGAGATCGGCTCGTGCTACCCGCCTCGGCGTACTCGGAGGTCCTCGTCCATCCGGGACGCAGGGGCCAGGCCGCTGTGGAAATCGTGGAGGGCGCGATCGACGCCCTGCCGGCACAGGTGCTGCCGATCGACCGAGCGATCGCGCGCTCGGCAGCGCTCATCCGGGCTGTGGCGGGCCCATCGTTCCGGCTACCCGATGCCCTGGTACTGGCCAGCGCGGTGGCCATCGCCGCGGACCATGTGCTCACGACCGATCGCCGCCTGGAGGGCAACGGTGTCGCCGTCGCACTCGTGCGCGGGGCGCGCTGATGCGCATCGCGTTCGCCGCCGATCATGCCGGGGCGGCCTTCAAGGATGAGTTGATGGCACGCCTGGAGCGCGCCGACCTCGGCCACGCCTACGCCGACCTGGGTGGCGACGGCTCGGACCCGAATGACGACTACCCGGACTTCGCCCAGCGCCTGGGGCTGGCGATCCAGGCTGGTGACGCGGACCGCGGCATCCTCATCTGCGGGTCCGGCGTCGGGGCCAGCGTGGCCATCAACAAGATGCGCGGCCTGCGCTCCGCCGTCTGCCACGATACGTACTCCGCCCACCAGGGCGTGGAACACGACGACATGAACGTCCTCACCCTGGGCGCCCGGGTCATCGGACCGGAGCCGGCCTTCGAGGCCGCCGTCGCGTTCCTCGGCGCCACCTTCAGCGGCGAGCCCCGCCACCAGCGCCGTCTCGACAAGGTCTTCGCGATCGAGGCAGCCGAGGCGACGAAGGACTAAGGGTCAGCCGCCGAACTGGAAGTCCCACGTCCAGATCAGCTCGGTGAACCCGGCCGTGGCCGAGGCTGTCCCCTGCATCCGATCGCCGGCGACCAGCTGCTGCGGGATGGAAGGAACCTGCAGCCAGGTGTTCGGGCGAACGCCCGGCGGCATGTTCGGGTCCAGCACGCTCACTTCACCGCAGCCAGTGGTCAGTGTCGCGTCGCCGTGCAGCCGAACGGTCCCTTGGCCGTGGTAATAGGAAGACGGCGATGACGAGCCTGCCCAGTTGATGAACAGGAACGCACTGTCGCCCGGCTTGAACGGGGCCTCACCGCCGCCTTCATCTTTCTCATCGGGCACGAGTGATTCGGTGCCCGAGCCACCCAGGTGGCCCAAGCCACACGAATCCTCTCCCCACGGCCCGACGAAGGACCACGTCAGCTGCCCGCCGACCAAGTCGTACCCGGTGCCATTGGCGTCGCTCTTCGCCGGGTCGAATTGCCAGCGGACGTTGGTCGCGTTGGCCGTATACATCCTCTGGCCGTCATAGCGGGTCTCGAGGGTGGCCGTGCCGCTGATGGTGACCGGGAACTCGCACGACGCCCCGCCCCCGCTCGACGAGCCACCGCCCGACGAGCCGCCCCCGCCCGATGAGCCGCCGCCGGACGAACCGCCGGTACCGCCTGATGAGCCGCCCGACGAACCGCCTGATCCACCGGCGCACTCGTCGTCGCATTTCGGGATGCCGCGTCGGAGCGCATCCATGCGCTGGCTGTTCAGGTCCTGGAGGGTCGACTTCGACCAGGCCGTCCCGGGGCCGATCGCCCAGCCCAGCCACTTGGGTCCGAAGTCGGCGAGCAGCTCGTTGGCGACGCCCAGCTCCATGACCATCGTGTTGGCGATCAGGTCGACCCGTGCCGCGGCGATCTCGCTGAGGATCCGGTCCTTCTCGCCGGGGTCCTCCTGGTAGAGCTTCTTGGTCAACTCGTTGGTCGGGTTCTCGGCGCACTCGCGCAGCGCATCGAGCTCGGCCAGGAGCGCATCGAGCGCGGCGTTGAGCTCCATCCCCTCCTTCGCGGCGAAGCCTGCCTTGAGGATCGGCATGACCGTCGCGGTCTTGCCCGGCAGGAAGCGGTCGCTCAGGGCTTCGAGCGAGCTATCCCGGAATTCGTCGGAGGCCTTGCTGATGGACCACTCGACGGCCACCTGGACCCCGTCGATCTCGGCCGTCCGAGGCCCGGCCGCAAGCGGGCCGGCCACGGCGAGCTGCCCGGCCAGACGAGAGGCCCGGAGCGACGAGCGGACGTCGTCGGGCATCGCCGTGCCGTCGACGAAGAGCTCAAGGTTGACGTCGATCCGGTCGGCGGTCGCCGTGGCGGTCAGGGCCTGGATGCCCGGCTCGCCGCGAACGTCGGGATCGACCGTGACGTCCGCCTCGATGACGTCGCCGGTCGCCAGCGTCTGGACGTAATGGACACTGCGCGGCCCCGTCTCGGTCACCTCGGAGCGGGTCAAGGCAAGGATCTCAGCGTCGCCGTCCTCCGCCCCAGCCGCCACCAGCCGAATGACGAGGGCCGGATCCGGGTCGGCGAACGAGGGCGCCGGTCCGGCCGGCGTGGCGGCGGCCACGATGGAGGCTGCCGGGGAGGCCCCCGCCCCGGCCGGCACCGCGCCACCACCGCCGCACGCCGCGACGAGGAGCATGGCGGCGAGGAGCATGGCGGCGAGCGACGGCTGACGACCGGACGGCCCCCGTCCAGACGGTCGAGGCGGCATGCTGCCCAGTGTGGCGCATCGCGTCGTCTGCGATCGGTCGGCGGCGCGACACCGTCGACGCCGCCTTGAGAAGGCGCCGCGCTCGAGCGGCAGGGTGGGGGATGTCGCGTCGTCCGGGCGGCGCGTACCATGGACGACTCCAGCAGCTCACCTCGCTCGGAGACCTCGATGACCGATCCCGGCCCCACGGCCCTCAGCGTCCCCGATCTCGCCCTCGGCTCGGCGACCGCAGCCTACGACGAAGCCGTCGTCCGCGCCCGGGACGACGCGTGGGCGACGCGCCTGTTCGACCGCGACGTCACTCTCTGGTCGGCCGATCCACGCGTCGGCGCGGCCATCGCCGAGCGGCTCGGCTGGCTGGATGCGCCGGCCCATTTCACGGAGCAGATCCCGGCGCTGGAGGGCTTTGGTGACGGCATCGTGGAGGCTGGCTTCACGACCGTGGTCGTGGCGGGCATGGGTGGCAGCAGCCTCGCTCCGGACGTCCTGCACCGGACGTTCGGCACGCAGGAGGGCTACCTGGACCTGCGCATCCTCGATTCGACCGATCCGGCCTACGTCGCTGCCGTCTTCGACGACCTGGATCCGCTGACGACCCTGGTCATCGTGGCCAGCAAGTCCGGCACGACGACGGAACCCAACGCGTTCCTCGCCGACGCGTGGCACCGGGCGGACGTCGCCCTGGATGAGGCGGGGCATCACGTCTACGAGACGCCGGGTGAGGTGATCGCGGCGATCACGGATCCGGGCAGGAGCCTGGACGTCATCCCCCACCACGACCTGTTCCGCGCGGTCTTCCTCAACCCGCCGGACATCGGCGGACGCTACAGTGCGCTGACCTACGTGGGGCTCGTGCCTGCCTCCCTGATCGGTCTCGACCTTGACGCGCTGCTGGCAGCCGCGAGCGCCATGCTGGGTGCCTGCCGCGAACCGGAACCGACCGCCAACCCGGGCGTTTCCCTAGGCCTGGCCCTGGGCACGCTGGCGATCGCCGGTCGCGACAAGCTCACCTTCCTGGCGGACGACGAGATCTCGTCCTTCGGCGCCTGGGCGGAGCAGCTCATCGCGGAGAGCACCGGCAAGCATGGCGTGGGTATCGTGCCAGTGGACCTGGAGCCCCTGGCGGACGTGGCCGCCTACGGCAGAGATCGTGCGTTCGTCCGGCTGTCGCTGGCCGGCGCCGCGGATGCCGCTGGACGCGACGCGCTTGCAACGGCCCTGGAAAGGGCCGGACACCCGCTGATCAGGATCCAACTGGCCGACCCGATCGACCTGGGTGCCGAGTTCATCCGCTGGGAGGTCGCCACCGCGATCGCCGGGGCGGTCCTGGGCATCGACCCGTTCGACCAGCCCAACGTGGAAGAGGCCAAGGATCTGACCCGGACCGTCCTGGCCAGGGCCGAGTCCGGCGACGCACCGGACGCTCCGCCGGCCGCGCTCGCCACGGACGAAGGAGTGACGCTGTACGGAGATGCCGCCCTGCGCTTGACGACCGCCGACGGCGGCGTGACCGGGGAGCTGGCCCGTCACCTGGCACGCCGCAAGCCCACCTCGTATCTCTCGCTGCAGGCCTTCATCGCCCCCACGCCGGCCAGCGATGCGGCCATCACCAGGATCCGGACCCTGCTCCTGGCGCGGACCGGTAACGCCACCACCGCCGGCTACGGACCGCGCTTCCTCCACAGCACCGGGCAGCTGCACAAGGGCGGGGCGCCCATCGGCTGGTTCCTCCAGCTCACCTCCAGCCATCCGGCGGACCGCGAGATCCCTGGTTGGCCGTACACCTTCGGGCGGCTCATCGACGCCCAGGCGGACGGCGACTTCGCCGCCATCGAAGCCCACGACCTGCCCATCCTGCGCGTCCACCTGGGTGACGACGTGGATGCCGGGCTGGCCACCCTGGAGCGTGTGCTGGCCGCCGCGCTCGACTCGACCTTGGAGGGTTGATCCAGATGCGCATCGGGTTCATCGGTCTCGGCCGGATGGGGGCCAACATGGTCCGCCGGCTCGTGCGCGACGGTCACGAGATCGTGGTCTACAACCGGACGCCGGAGAAGACGACCGAGATCGCGACGGAGGGCGCGACCCCGTCGTACTCCATCGAGGAGCTCGTCGGCAAACTGGAGAAGCCGCGGGCCGTCTGGGTCATGGTCCCGGCCGGCGATGCGACGGAGGCCCAGATCAACGAGCTGCTGGAGCACCTGGAGGCGGGCGACACGATCATCGACGGCGGCAACACGAACTTCCACGACGACGTTCGGCGCCACGCGCTGCTCAAGGACAAGGGCATCCACTACGTCGACGCGGGAACGTCCGGTGGCATCTGGGGCCTGGAGCTCGGCTACTGCCTGATGGTCGGTGGCGATGCCCAGGCCGTGACGCCGCTTGAGCCCATCTTCAAGAGCCTCGCTCCGGACGGCGGCTACCTGAACGTGGGTGGCCCGGGCGCCGGCCACTACGTGAAGATGGTCCACAACGGCATCGAGTACGGCCTCATGCAGGCCTATGCCGAGGGCTTCGAGATCATGCACGCCAGCGACTACGACCTGGACCTTGCCGGCATCTCCGAACTGTGGATGCAGGGGTCCGTGGTTCGCTCCTGGCTGCTGGAGCTGGCCGGTCGAGCGTTCAGGGCCAACGGCCCCGACCTGGAGCACCTCAAGGGCTTCGTCGAGGATTCCGGGGAGGGGCGCTGGACCGTCCAGGAGGCCATCGACCACGACGTTCCGGCTCCCGTCATCACGCTCTCCCTGTTGACGAGGTTCCGCTCCCGCCAGGACGACTCGTACGGGGCCAAGGTCCTCGCGGCCCTGCGCAACGAGTTCGGCGGGCACGCGGTCAAGACCGAGTAGCGGCCCGATGGCGACGCGTGCCAAGGGCACCACGGCCGCAACCGGCAAGGCCGCCATGGCCGCAACCGGCAAGGCCGCCACCACGACCCCGGTCAACGACCCGGCGCGGGCCGGGCCGCTTCCGGTCGGTGCGCCGGAGCCCGTCGAGACGCCGTCGGATCAGCCGATCCCCGCCCAGCCCGCACCGAGGGCCAAGGACGCGCCACGGACCATGCGCCAACTGCGTGAGGCCCGCGAGGGCAAGCGGGCCTCGCGGGCCAAGGCGGTCGAGAACGTCCTGCGCGAGGGTCTCCGCCTTGAACGCGTCCCGGACCCGAGCATCCTGGTGCTCTTCGGGGCGACCGGCGATCTTGCCCACCGCAAGGTCATCCCGGCGATGTACCACCTGTGGCGGACGAACCTCCTGCCCCACGAGTTCATCCTCCTCGCCATCGGGCGGCGAGCCTACGACGACGACGCGTTCCGGGCGGAGATCCGGGCGTCGCTGGAGCAGTTCAGCCGGATCCTCCCCCTGGATGAAGCGGCCTGGTCGACGTTCAGCGAACACATCCGCTACCACCAGCTCGATTTTGGCGACGCGAAAGGCTTCGACGGACTGGCGACCCGGCTGGATGAGCTGGACGAGGAATGCGGGACCCGGGGCAATCACTGCTTCTACCTCGCCACCCAGCCCTCGCAGTTCGCCGAGATCGTCGCCCAGCTGGGTCGGGTCGGGCTCGACCACGAGAAGCACGATGGCGGCTGGCGCCGGGTCGTCATCGAGAAGCCATTCGGCCATGACCTGGAGTCCGCCAGGAAGCTCAACCGCGAGGTCGGCCGGGTCTTCCGCGAATCGCAGGTCTATCGCATCGACCACTACCTGGGCAAGGAGACGGTCCGCAACCTGCTGGTCTTCCGGTTCGGAAACGGGATCTTCGAGCCGCTCTGGAATCGACGCTACGTCGACCATATCCAGATCACCGTGGCCGAGTCGATCGGCATCGAGAACCGCGGTGCCTTCTACGAGGAGACCGGGGCGTCGCGGGACGTGCTCCAGAACCATCTCCTGCAACTGGTCAGCCTGGTCGCCATGGAGCCACCAGCGACCTTCGAGGCCGATGCGCTGCGCGATGAGAAGGTCAAGGTCCTGCGGGCCATCGGCACGCACCGACTCGACACCTCCACCGAAGTGGTGCGCGGCCAGTACGGCGCAGGCTGGGTGGCCGCGACCCAGGTCAAGGGCTACCGCCAGGAAGCGGGTGTCGACGGCTCCTCGGAGACGGAGACGTTCGTGGCCGCGCGCCTGACCATCGACGATTGGCGATGGTCCGGCGTCCCGTTCTATGTCCGGACCGGCAAGCACCTGCCCAAGCGCGCCACGGAGATCGCCATCCAGTTCCGGGAGGTACCGCACCGGCTGTTCCACGACACCGCCGCGGAGCCGGATCCCAACCTGCTGGCCATCCGGATCCAGCCCGACGAGGGGATCATGCTTCGCTTCGGTGCCAAGGTCCCGGGTCTCGGGATGGCCATCCGACCGGTGACCATGGACTTCACCTACGGATCGGCGTTCAACGTGGACTCGCCCGACGCGTATGAGACGCTCATCCTGGACGCCCTCCAGGGTGATGCCTCGCTGTTCACCCGGGCGGACGAGGTCGAGGAGGCGTGGGGCATCGTGGACCCGCTGGTGGACGCCTGGGCGACCTCGCCGGCCCCGGTCTTCCCGAACTACGACGCCGGGACATGGGGGCCGCCGGAGGCCGAAGAGCTGCTGGCCCGCGAGGGTCGGCGCTGGCGGCGGATCTGAGCGGGATGGCCCCATGACCAGCTCCGCCCTCCCAGCCGTCACCCTCAACGAACCGATCCTGCGCTGGTCGGATCGAGCGCACAGCATCGCCGAGATCGAGACGGTGCTCGCCCGGATCTGGGCCCGCCAGGACCTGACGGCGGACGTCGACGGCGTGCCGGGTCGACACATTGCGGCCAGGACCAGCGTGATGAACCTCGTCGTGATCGCCCGGACCGGCGAGCTCGCGGAGCGCAGTGCCGCGACGATCCAGGCGCTGACCGGCCGCCACCCGTCGCGGACGATCGTCGTCCAGTCCGCCGACGCCGATGGGCCGTCCTGGATCGACGCCCGGGTCGAGGCGCACTGCATCCTGCCCCGCGAGGACGCTGCGGAGACCTGTGCGGAGACGATCCACCTCACGGCCGGCGGCGAGGCCGGACGGCACCTCTCGGCGATCGTGACGCCCTTGATCATCCACGATCTACCGGTCACGGTCTGGTGGCCGGGCGAGCCGCCGTTCGGCGCTCTGGCGGCACGGGAATTGCTGGCCAGTGCGGACCGACTGGTCGTGGACGGCTCGACCTGGAGCGGCGACGGCCTGGCCCGACTCGGACAGATGGCGGACCTCCTCGAATCGTCGCGGCTGGCCATCAGCGACTTCGCGCTCGTGCGCCAGTACCGGTGGCGCGAAGCCATCGCCTCGATCTTCGACGATCCGGATTTCCTGCCCTATCTGCGATCGTTGCGACGGATCGCCGTCACCTACGCGACCCACGATGAAACGGGCGCGTCGGGCTCCACAAATCTCGTCAAGCCCATCTACCACGTGGCCTGGCTGGCATCACGGCTGGGCCTCCACGTGGTCAAGCCGCTGACCGCGGTCGAAGTCAAGGGCGTGAGCGGCTCTACAACGGGGGCTCGATCACGCAGTGCGCCCGGAACAAGATCGGTGGTGGGCCGCGGCGCCGCAGCGACCCTGTCCGGCGGCCGCTCGGAGATCGGTGTCGTCATCAAGCCCGTGGTTTCCACGATGCCAGCGGGAACGACCTTGCGCGTGGAATTGCGTGCGGATCGGCGCGGGTCGGAACTGCGCGCCGACGTCACGGCGGAGGTCGATACCGTCCACGTGCGCGTCTGGCAGGACGGTGTCGAGGCGCTTGACCGGCGATTCCTGGCTGCCCGCCGGGCTGACGTCGACCTCCTCGCTGAGGCGATCGAGGCGGCCAGCCGGGATCACGTCACGGTCGGGATCCTGCAGGCGGCGGCTGCCCTCATCGGTCCCGCGGCGTGACCGATGGGCACATCCTGGTCGTTCCCGATCCGGAGTCGGCGTTCGCGGCGGCGGCGGCGCACATCGCCCGGTCGCTGACGGCCGCCGTCGCGGCCCGCGGACGCGCGGATTGGGCGACGGCCGGCGGGTCCGCCGCGCCTGGCATCTACCGGCACCTCGCCGGCGATCCGTTTCGGGAAGAGGTCCCGTGGGCGGATGTCCAGGTGTGGTGGGGGGACGATCGGTTCGTCGCGTGGAGTGACGAGGCGAGCAACGTGCGGCCATTCCACGAGAGGCTGTTGGCCCTCGGCGTGACCCTGACGGCGGATCACCTCCACCCGTTCCGCACCACCAAGGCCATCGCCGAGGACCGGGATGCGGCCTGGGCGGCGGGGCGTGTCGCGCGCGATCTGGCGGACGCCCGGCTGGAGCTGCGCGATGGTTGGCCCGTCCTGGATCTCCTGCTCGTCGGGATCGGGGGCGACGGCCACCTGCTGTCCGTCTTTCCGGGATCGGCGGCGTTCGATTCGACGGCATGGGCCCTCGCCATCCCGGCACCCACCCACATCGAGCCCCGCCTGGAGCGCATGACCCTCAACCCGGCGCTGCTCGGGATCGCCCGTGAGGTGCTGGTGATCGCGACCGGTACAGGAAAGGCCGCCGTCCTCGCCGAGATCTTCGGGGCGACGATCGATCCGCGGCGGTGGCCGGCCCAGCTCGCCCTGGTCGACACGGCCACCTGGATCCTGGACGAGGCCGCAGCCGGGCAGCTTCCCGAGGACGCACGCGCTCGGAGCTGACGATCATCCGACGGTCGATGACCACGACAGACTCGACGACGCGGCGGATCGTAGCCTCGGGTTCTGTCGCAGACATTCGTCGGGAGCGTGGTGCCTCACCGCGAGGGTGCGTGATCGGTGGCAGCGGGCGGTACCCGGCCACCGCTGGTCGCGGACATGCGCCCGGGCGCTATCCGCGACGACACTTGGCCGGCCACGGACCGCTGGACTGACCGACCCGGCGCTAGCACGACCGTGGCTCATGTTCGCGGCACCGATGCCGGGCGAGGCTGACGTCCGGCAGCCGCCTGCAATACGCTGCCCAGGTGACCCAGCCCGACCTCGTCGTCCGGTCTCCGGACGGCACGGACATCGCCTTCTTCCGATCCGGCCTGCCGGACGGCCCGCCGCTCCTCCTGGTCCACGGTGCATCGGCCGACCACACGACGTTCCGGGCCCTGGCCCCACGCCTCGCCGACACCTTCGACGTCTACGCCGTCGACCGCCGCGGCCGGGGCGCCTCCGGCGATACGTTGCCGTACGCTATCGAGCGCGAATTCGAGGACGTGGCGGCAGTCGCGACCGCTGTCGCGACGGCGCGCGCGAGCAACGGTGTGGACGTGTTCGGGCACTCGTATGGAGGCCGCTGCGCGCTGGGCGCTGCCCTTCTGACGGGTTGGATCCGGCGGGTCATCTCGTACGAGGGGGCGCCGGCGCCGCCCGGCGAGGGATACGGCGACTCGGACATCGTCCAGAAGCTTGCGGCCCTTGCCGCGGCCGGGCACAACGAAGCGCTCCTCGAAACGTTCCTGGCGCGCGTCGTCGGGATGACGCCGGGCGACCTCGACGCGTATCGGCGCGATCCCGTCTGGCCGCGGCGGGTGGCGGCGGCGGCAACGATCCCGCGCGAAGTCGCCGTCGAGGCCGCGAACGCCGCTGGCCTTGACCGGCTCGGTGGCGTGCGTCAGCCCGTCCTGCAGCTGCTCGGCGGGGAGAGTCTGCCCGCCTTCGGGTCCGCGACCCGAGCGCTCGACGCCCGCCTGACGGATGGCCGCGTGACCGTCATCGCGGGTGCACGCCACGCGGCCCACCACACGCATCCCGACGATGTCGCAAGCGCAATCCGCGACCACGTGGACCTGATCTCCGTGTGATACTCGGGCCATGTTGGACATGGACATCATCGGTTGGATCGTCGTCGGGTTCGTCGGCGGCGCGATCTCGGGTGCCCTGCTCGGGGGCAAGACCGCCCGTGGCTGCCTGCCCAACATCGTCGTCGGCATCCTGGGCGGGATCATCGGTGGCTGGCTCGCCGGGCAGATGGGCTTCACCCAGGTGAACGGGTTCATCGCTGCCGTCATCGTGGCCGTCTTCGGATCGCTGGTCGTGCGCCTCGCGCTGAACGCGATGTCCGACCGCTGACCCTGCGGCCGCGGGGCCCGAGGGCTACCATCAGCGCATGACCGAACCCGCCACCTCTGGAGCCGCCTCGGCCGAGGCGCTGAGCGCCAAGAGACCGTACTCGCCAGGGCTCGAAGGGGTCATCGCCGGGGAGACGAGCCTTTCCTTCGTGGACGGTGAGCGGGGCCGCCTGCTCTATCGCGGGTACCGCATCAATGACCTCGTTCGCGATGGCTCGTACCCCGCGGTCGCGAACCTGCTGTGGACGGGCGAGTGGGATGCCACCCACCACCTGCCGACCGGCCTCATCCCCCCGGCCGTCCTGTCGGTCCTCCGGGCGCTGCCGGTCACGACCAGGCCGATGGATGCGCTGCGGACCGCGGTCTCCGCGTGGGGCGCCACCCAGGACCTCCCCTGGCCCCCGACGGTGGAGCAGGCCCGGGCGCTGACCTCATTCTCGCCATCGGCCCTGGCGGCCTTCGCCCGCCTGCGCGATGGCCTGGAGCCGATCGACCCGGATCCGTCCCTGAACCTCGTCGAAGGCTTTTTGTACCAGCTCACCGGAGCGCGACCGGATCCCGGCACGGTCCGGGCGCTGGACGCGTACTTCGTGGTCGGGGCAGAACACAGTTTCAACGCCTCCACGTTCACGTGCCGGGTCATCACCTCCACCCGCTCGGACATCGCCTCGGCGGTGGTCGGGGCCATCGGGACCATGAAGGGGCCGCTCCATGGCGGCGCGCCGTCCGAGGTCGTGGACCAGCTCTCGCAGGTGGGCTCTGCCGATCACGCCGAGGCGTGGGTGCGCGAGGCCCTCGACAAGGGCGAGCGGCTGATGGGCTTCGGGCACCGCGTCTACCGCGCGTACGACCCGCGGGCCAAGGCGCTGCGGACCGTGGCGGAGGGCATGGCCCACAAGCCGGACTGGCTCCAGCTCGCGATCGAGGTCGAGGACGTCGCCCTCCGGGTCCTCGCGGAGAAGTACCCCGACCGGCCGCTCAAGACGAACGTCGAGTTCTACGCCGCTCCGGTGCTGATGGGCGTCGGCCTCAAGCCGGACCTCTTCCCCGCGGCCTTCTCGCTGTCGCGCCACGCCGGCTGGACCGCCCACGCCCTCGAGCAGGCCGCAAACAACCGCCTGATTCGCCCGGACGTCAACTACACCGGTCCCGAGGAACGCGACCTCCCGGGCTGACCGCGTGGCGGGACGTCGCGACCAGGGAGCGCCCCCCGTACCATCAGGCTGTATCCGAATGCCCATGACCGGAACAGGATTCCGGTCAAATGCGTTTCCTTCGAAGCGTCGCCAGCGTGCGCACTGACCTGCTGCTCATGATCGGGGCGGCCGTGGTGGTCGGGCTGGTGATCGCCACCCAGATCCTCGCCGCAGACACTTTCGTGCGTTACAGGTCGCTGGTCGGCGTGATATCGCAGATCAAGCAGGCGACGACCGAGAGCCACATCTGGCTGGAGGAGCGACTGGCAGGAGATCTGAGCGTGGACATCGGGGTGCAAGTCGACGGCCTACTTGCCCACGCCTTCGCGGACTGTCGGGTCATGCTCGACGGCAGCAGTGGGATTACGGAGGTCAGCCGGATCACCGACAGCGGCACGCGAGCCACAGTGGATGCGCTATGCCAGCGGATCGTGGACCTGCGCCAGGTCGCCGACGGGCGCTTGGCTGGTACTGGAAATAGTGCCGGTTCGGCGTTGGACCAGAAGTACGACCAGATCTTTCGGGAGGTCATCTTGCTCACGGACGAGAGTCAAAGTGCCGTGAACCGGACGATCGATGCGAGTTCGCGCGAGATCGCCATCGTCTACAACGGGATCGCCGTCGTGGTAGCGACGATCTTCGGAGCGGTCATCCTGCTGGTGCGCCGCTATCGTCGCACTGCGCAGGCGTCAAACCTGGCGCATGGCAACGCGGAAACCAAAGCTCGCGACGTGCTGGCGGAGGCCCAGCGCGAGGCACAGCAGGCCGACGTCCTCAACATCCTTGCGGATCGGGTGTCGTTCGCCAGCGACGAGTCGGACCTGGTCGAAGCCGCGATCAGTGGCTTCCGACGGCTGCTGCCGTCCGTGGCCGGCGATGTGCTGCTCGTCAACAACTCGCTGAATCGGCTCATGGTGGCGGCCACGTGGGGTCTGGCCGATGACGAAGTCGGCCGGCCAGCGAAGATCGACAGCCCCAGCTTGTGTCCCGGGATCCGGCGCGGCTCGGTCTACGCCATCGGAGATGGAGCCGACGATCTGCGGGTGAGCTGCGCGGTCCATCGGATCGATGCCGGTTCGTCGCTGTGCGTCCCGATGCTGGCCTTGGGGAAGTCGATCGGTGTGATCCACCTGACGCGATCCGAGAACCACGCGTTCGACTCATCGAGTCAGCAACTCGCGGCACGCGTCGCCGAACAGATCGGGCTGGGCCTCGCCAACTTCCGGCTGATGCAGACCATGGAACGGCTGGCCATGGCAGACCCGCTGACCGGTCTCAGCAATGCGCGGTTCTTCGACCCCATGTTCGAGCGAGAGATCGCTATCGCCAAACGCGAAGGATCCGACGTCAGCGTCGTGATGATCGACATCGATCATTTCAAGAAGCTGAACGACACCTACGGACACCCGGCCGGCGACGAAGCACTCAAGGGATTCGCCCGCACCGTCACTGGCGCCGTGCGAGAGTCCGACACGATCGCGCGGTACGGAGGCGAGGAGTTCGTGGTCCTCCTTCGCGACACCGATCTCGCTGGGGCCACGATCGCCGCCGAAAAGATCCGCGCGGCCGTTGAACGCACGGTCTTTGAGATCGGACCGAACCGTACGGCTCGAATGACCGCGTCCTTCGGGACGGCCAGCACGTCGGCCCACGGCAACGACCGGATGCTGCTCATGCGGACCGCGGACGCAGCCCTCTATCGGGCGAAGGAGAGTGGGCGGAACCGGGTCGTGGCTGCCGACAGCGCCTTTGGCTCTCCGCCGGCTCCCGAGTCATCCGGCGGCGCGCCGGCGCCGCAGATCCTTGTCAAGCGCACGTCCCACAAGATCGTGCCTCGCATCGCCTGACGCTCCCAACGTAGGCGCGGCCGCTGGCCCCGCCGACCGTTACAGCCAGCCGCGCCGACGCATGTACCAGACCGCGAACAAGGTGGCAGCGACCATCAACAGCGCCAGGAGCCAGAACTCCCCGAGACTCTGGTCGCCCGGCAGGGTCACATTCATGCCCCAGATGCTCGCGATCAGCGTCGCCGGCAGAAGCACCACGCTCAGCGCCGTCAGCACGGACAGGTTGTCGTTGAGCTTGTGGGTCAGCGCTGACTCGTTGGTCGACTCGAGCGCTTCCACGACTTCCTTGTAGTTCTCCAGGATGTCCCAGATGCGCTCGGCCGCATCGGAGATGTCGTCGAAGTAGATCTCCAGTTCCTCGGCGAGGTAGCGCTGCTTGGTGCGCTCCAGGTCGCGCAGAACGGCGCGCATGGGTCGGACGATCCGCCGGAAATTGATGATCTCCTGCTTCGTGTTGCCGATGTCGCGAACGACATCCGGGGAATCCTGCTCGAAGATGTCGTCCTCGACGCGATCCAGCTTGAGCCCGATCTTGCGGAGCATCGGAAACGAGGCGTCCACCGACGTATCGACGATCTTGTAGAGCAGGTAGCCGGACCCCTTGGAGAAGACGTCCTGGCGCAGTTCCTCGCGCTCGCGGTAGCGCTCGAACATCGCGGTCAGTGGCGGCAACGGGATGTTCGGCATGGTGATGAGGTAGTCCGGGCCAAGGAACAGGTCGAGCTCGGCGGAGACGAGGCGTCCGGACTCCTTGTCGAACAGCGGGAAGTGCAGGACGATGAAGACGTAGTCGTCGTACTGGTCGAGCTTTGGCCGCTGATTGCGGGAGTAGACGTCCTCGTAGTCGAGCGGGTGGAAGTCGAAATGCTCCTCCAGCCAGTCGCGATCGGCGGTCCGCGGCGACTCGATGTGGATCCAGCGCAGGCCGCTTGCATCCACGATGTCCGGCTCGGCCGTGGGCGCAGGCGCGGGCGCAGCGACGTCATCCGGGCTGGTCGGCCGGCGGATGCGTGCGCGCGCGTTCGGGCGGGGGAAGCCAAGGTTCGGCACGGCGACATGGTACGCGCCAGACTCCGGGCGCGACCGAGAGCACGCGATGGACGCCACACGCCACCGGGCGTGCGGTCGGAGCACGAGCGGAACGACAATGAGGCGTGATGACCGGACAGCCGATCCATGGATCCCCGCCGCCCGCGACGACGCCGCCCGCGACGACGTCGATCGCTGCGCGGGCGTGGCGCGCTCGTCGCGAACTCGTGGGCCTCGCCCTGGTCGCTGCGGTCTGGTCGGCGATCGTCGTGTTCGCGGAGCCGTGGGGTCGAGCATGGGGTACCGGCCAGGATGCGTACTGCTACTGGATCCCGACCTACGATCAGCCGTACGCCCGCTCCGACTGGACCGATCCGATCGCGTACGTGTACTCGCCGGCGTACCTGCAGCTCCTGGCGCCCTTGAAGGTCCTGCCGTGGCAGGCGTTCATGGCCGTCTGGACGACGATCCAGCTGGGGGCGGTACTCGTGCTGACCGGGCGGCGCTGGTTCGTCGCCGGGGTGATCCTGGGGCTGATGGAACTGGCCGGCGGCAACATCCACCTGTTGCTCGCCGCCGCGATGGTCCTCGGGTTCCGTTGGCCCGCAGCATGGGCGCTGGTGCTCCTCACGAAGATCACGCCGGGCGTCGGGCTCGTGTGGTTCCTGGTCCGACGCGAGTGGCGAAACCTGGGCATCGCCCTGGGCGCGACCGCACTGATCGCGGCTGTGTCATTCGTCTCGATGCCGGATGCGTGGCTCGAATGGGTCGGGGTGCTCAGCCGGATCGCCGGGCGCGACGGGACCTGGGCCGCGGTCCCGATCCCGTTCCTCGTGCGGCTGCCGGTGGCCATCGTGCTCGTCGTCTGGGGAGCGCGGACGGACCGCCGCTGGGTGGTCCCGGTCGCTGGGATGCTGGCCTTGCCGGCGCTCTGGTACGGCGGCCTGAGCATGCTCCTGGCCGTCATCGCGCTGCAGTCTCCGGCGGCGACCCGACCGAGTCCCGCGGCCCGCGAAGACCGATGACGGCGGCACCGCCCAGGACGGCGGCACCGCCCAGGACGAACGGGCCGGGCACGCCGAACGCGGAGGCCACGCCAGCGCCCAGTGTCGGGCCGATGATCCCCGCCGTACAGAGCGGCAGATACACGAGGTTCAGCGTGGCCGACCGGCGCTCCGGCGCCACCTCAGTGGCGAGCAGCCCAAAGGGCACCCGACCGGCAAGACGGGCCGGCGTGGCGGGCGTGGCGGGCGTGGCGGGCGGAGGACCGGCCATCACGCCACGGATTCTGGTCCGACCGACATATCTGGGCGTTCGGCCACCGTTAGTCGTCGCGGGCGCCGCTTGCACCGCTTATCCGGGCGCGATCCGAGCGTCCGCGCCGCACTGGATCGTGAGTGCCAGCGACGATGGGGCCAGCATCCATGTCGGTACGACCCTTGCAGCGTCCAGGATGCCGGTCCCATCGGAATTCCGCCCGGCATGGTCGCAGGCGGTCACGGGTCCTGGCCCACCGACCTCGACCTGGCCCACCGACCTCGACGCCGATCGCGGCGCACACAGCAAAGCGCCCGAAGGAACTGGTGGGAGGACCGGCCAGTCGGCTCACCGATGGCTCCGAACAAGTCCGGAGTCTCCGATGCTCCTCCCGAGTCCCTCACTCGCGGGCCTTGCGGCCCTTGAACCTGGAACCCAGATCCCGTTCCGAGGATCACTCCCCGGCGCGGTCTGTCGGTTCGCACCTGCCCCTTCGGGCAAGAGAAATGTAGTCCCCGCCCGCTGTTCGGCACAACGGCCTTATCCACGAACTTGATCGGCGGCGGTCCGAACTTATCCCCGGGATCCGCGGCTGTTGTGGACAGCCTGTGGAGAACGCCGTTCACGCAGGCCGGCGGGCGGCCTCGTACACCGCGAGGGCGCGCGCACGGGCTTCACGGTGGTCGACGATCGGTGCCGGATAGTCGACCCCGACCCGACACCTGGCGACTGCCTGCTCCACGTCGGACATCTCCCACGGCGCGTGGATCCTGGCGGTCGGTACGGCGGCGAGCTCCGGGAGCCAGTGCCGGACGTACGCCCCGCCCGGGTCAAAGCGTTTCCCTTGCAGGATGGGGTTGAAGATCCGGAAGTACGGCTGCGGATCCGTCCCGGTCGATGCGGACCACTGCCAGCCGCCGTTGTTGGAGGCCACGTCGCCGTCGACCAGGTGGTGCATGAAGTGCGCCTCGCCACGCCGCCAGTCGATGAGCAGGTCCTTGGTCAGGAACGAGGCCGCGATCATCCGCGCGCGGTTGTGCATCCAGCCCGACGCAGCCAGCTGGCGCATCCCGGCGTCCACGATCGGATAGCCGGTCCGGCCGGTCTGCCAGGCGGCGAGCGCAGCGTCATCGTCTGACCACGGCAGCGCCTCGAACTCCGCACGGAACGCGCGCCGACGGACCTGCGGCCGGTGAAAGAGGACGTGGGCGTAGAACTCGCGCCAGACGATCTCGTTGATGAAGGTTCGGCGGCCGTCGCCGGGCCCGATCACGCGAGCGACCACCTCCGCCGGCGAGATGAGACCCAGATGCAGGTCCCCGGAGAGCCGCGACGTCCCATCGACCAGATCCATCCGGTCGCGCTTCGACTGGTAGGCGTCCACCCCCGCAGCGAGCCAGCGATCCAGGCGACGGCGTGCGGCCGACTCGCCGGGTTCCGGTAGCAGCCCGGCGTCGGCCGTGGGCCGTTCGCCGAGTCCCAGGTCCGCCAGCGATGGGACGGCTCCTGGAACGAGGTCTCCCGGGAGCGGTGGAACCTTGTCGGGAACCCCTGCCACGGGGCCGTGATCCAACCGCTCCCAGGCTCGACGGAACGGGGAGTAGACGCTGAACGGGCCCCCATCACCGGTCAGCACGTCCTCCGGTTCGTGGACGAGGACCCCTCGCCGCGGATGCCAGGCCACCGCGTCGAGGGCCAATGCAGCGGCCACCGCCGTGTCTCGCGCCCGGCCGTACGGGGCATGGTCGCGCGACACGTAGACGGCTCCGGCACCGGTCGCGTGCGCGATCGCCGGAACCACGACCCGCGGATCGCCGACCCGTACCAGCAAGTCAGACCCGTGCTCGCGAAGCGCGTGACGAAGCGATCGGATTGCCCCCAGCAGGAACCAGGTCCGGTTGGACGAGGCGAAGCGGCCGCCGAGCAGCGCCGGGTCCAGGACGAACAAGGGGACGATCCGGGCGTGAGCGGCGCTGGCCGCAACGAGGGCCGGGTGGTCGTGCAGCCGGAGGTCACGCCGGAACCAGAGGATCGCGGTGTCAGTCGTCATCGCTGTTCCATTCGGACGGGGGGCTGGTCTGGACGGCCAGCTGACGCCATCATCGCGGGGTGCCCACCCTCACGTTGCCCGATCCGAGCCTCGTCGTCATGGTCGGCGCCGCGGGTTCTGGCAAGTCCACGCTCGCGGCGCGGTTGTTCGCACCAGCCGAGATCCTCTCCTCCGACGCGTTCCGAGCCGCGATCGCCGGCGACGAACGCGATCAGCGCGCGACCGGGGCTGCGTTCCGCGCGATCGAGAGAACGTTGGAGCGGCGGCTTGGGGCAGGCTTGCTGACGGTCGTCGATGCGACCAACGTGCGCGCCGGCGATCGGCGGCCATGGGTCCTTGCCGCGAACCGTCACGGGATCGCGCTCGTCGCGCTTGTCCTGGACCTGCCGTGGCCAACCGTCCTGGCCCAGAACGCTGGGCGTGGTCGAGTCGTCGAGACGGGAGTCGTCGAGCGTCATCTCGCGCTGCTGCGCCGGACGGTCGATCGCGACGAACTGCGCGCGGAAGGGTTCGACGTCGTGGTGATCCTGCGCTCCACGGACGATGTCCGGGCCCTGACGGGAATCGATCGACAGCCGACCCACCCCAGTGAGTCGACCGTCGATCGCGTGGCGAAAGATGAACGCTAGGGTTGTCTCGGGGCACCATGCGTACGCGGCCAAGCCGCGATCGGATCAATCGCGCGAAGGGTCGGTCAGCCGACTCCCGTGCCGGATCCCCCGCCGCTGGTGACCCGCCCGAACCGGCGCGCCCGGACCTCCACCCAGATGCCATTGCGCAGGTAGACATCGTCGGAAACGGTGGCGATGGCCTGGGCCTCGTCCGCCGCGCGGACCAGGATCACGGAGCTCGAGACATCCATGTATGCGCCCGCCTCGATATAGGTGCCCGCCGCCTTGCGCGATTCGATGCCGGCCAGGTGCTCCGCCCGGAAGGGGATGCGGGTCTCTGCCGCGTCGGGCGCATAGGTCGCCTCGACCAGCCACACCGGCTCGATGGAGATGTCGCTCGGGAGGTCGCTCATGGCCGCGAAGTCTACGCGGAACCGAGGCCGATGAACGCGATCGCGATGACGGCCAGACCGATCCCGATGGCGTGATCGCGGGTCAGTCGTTCGGCGAGGACGAGGGTGGCCAGGATCACCGTCGTCACGGGATAGAGCGAGGACAGGATGGCAGCGATGGCGAGTGCGCCGGATTGCACGCCCAGTAGGTAGAACCCGTTGCCGGCCATGTCCAGCACGCCGACGACAAGGATCGCCGGCAGGGCCGATCGCTGTGGCCGCCAGGCAGCCCGGGCCACGATCACGACAACGGCGACCAGCACCGCCTGGACACCACGGATCACGGTCAGGGCGCCGAAGACGTGCCCGTCGCTGATCTGGGCGATGACCACCCCGAACAACCCGATGGCGACGCCACCGACGAGCGCCTCGCGCAGTCCGGCGCGACCACCACCCTCATCCTGGGCTCGGGAGACGAGCATCACCGCGGCGATCGCGATGCCGATGCCAGCCAGGACCAGCGGCCCGGGCACGCCCTCCAGGACCATCCCCGCGGCCACCGGGATGATGGCGGCGAGGACGCCCGTGATCGGCGCGACGATCCCCATCCGGCCGACCGCGAGGCCCCGATACAGCGCCGTGATGCCGATCCCGCCAAGCACGCCCGCGATCCCGCACCAGACAAGGTCGATCCCGGTCGGGACGGCTTCTGCCCGAACGACGGCAAGGACGGCCGCGATGAGCATGCCGGTCAGCTGCGCCAGCATGACCACGCCGAACACCGCCGTCCGACGGCTCACCAGGCCACCGCCGAAATCGCCCGCTCCCCAGGCGAGCGCCGCGGCAAGCCCGAACAGGATCGTGGAAGTGCCGGCCGGCAAACCCTCCGTCAGGCTGCGCCCTCCACGCCGGCGGTCGCCGGGTCGGCCAACGCCACGCCGGCCAACGCCGGGTCCGCCAACGCCGGGTCGTCGACGCCGTCGTCGACGGCCGTGGGCCCGGGCAACTCGACGACCGCGTCGGCGGCCGCATCGTACCGATCGGACGTGGTCAGGTAGATGATCTGGAAGTCCGCTGCGACCCGCTTGAGCAGGGACAGGGCTCGGGCCGCGCGCGTGTCGTCGAGGGTGACGAACGGGTCGTCGAAGACCAGCGGTGGACGCCGGTCGCCGGTGACCAGGCGGACCAGGCCAAGGCGGGCGGTCAGATAGACGAGATCCAGCGTGCCCTGGCTGAGGCTGCTGACCGGCACCCAGTCACCGAGCTCCGGTGCATGGACCTCGATATCCAGGGTCTTGTCATCCACCCGCACGCGTCGGTAGCGACCGCCGGTCACGGCGGCGACGTCGCGGACCATGTGCCCCTCGAGGTAGCGGGTCGCGGTCTTCATCGTCGCCACTTCCGCCCGCTCGATGGCCTTGAGGGTGGTATCGAGGACCCGGTGGCGGCGCTGCAGGGCGCCCAGTTGCTCGCGCCAGACGGCCAGCCGCTCGGCCTCCGCGGCGACCTGTTCCGCATCGACGGCGTTCGCCTCCACGCGGGCCCGGGCGTTCGCCTCGTCGTCACGGGCACGCTCGACGGAGCCTTCGGCGTCACGGACCTCCACTTCCAGTCGCTCACGGGCTCGGGGCTCCTTGGCGATCGGTCCAAGCGCGTCGAGGGCGCTCGACTTCTGGTCGACCTCCAGGGCGGCCGAGTCGCGCAGTGCGGACAGGGTCTCGCGCGGCTCCTTGCCGACGAGCCCGTCCAGCTGCGCCGCGAGCTGATCCATGCGGGCGACGTGGGCCCCTTCCCGAACCAGCAGGTCCTCCGCTGCGGCGAGGTCATCCAGGCCCAGTGCGCCGAGTTGCTGGGTCGTGTCCAGCTCGGCCTGCCGAAGATCCGCCTCCATCTCCGATCGGCCGCGCAGGCGTCGATCGATCTCGACGTCGCGAAGCTGTTCCTGCATGTGCGAATTGCGTCGAAGCCAGAATGCGACGAAGGTCAGGATCAGTCCGATACCGGCCGCGACCGCACCCAGGTACAGCGGGGTCGAGCCGAGATCGGCGATCGCCAGGATGCGGGCAGCGAAGGTGCCACCGGCGACGACGAGCCCCAGCCCCACCAGCACGATCCCCCAGCGCGACAGGGGTCGCCAGGTGGGTTCGGGGGCGACGTCGAACTGGACCTCCACTTCGCCGGACAGGGCGGCTCGCAGCTCCCGGATCCGACCGTCCAGCATGCGCAGGCGCTCGACGGCGCTGCGCACCACCGGAAGCGGATGGGACGAGGGGTGGCTCTGGGACAACGTGTCGAGTTCGGCAGCGACCTGGACGGCGTCACGGAACCGTTCGTAGCGCGTCTGCGCCGCCGCCCGCTCCGACTCCAGGCGCTCAGCCTGGCGGGCCTTCTCGAGGAGACTGCGACGCTCGCCGAGCGCGCCTTCCGCATCGGCGCGGCGATCACGGGAGCCCGATAGCGCGTCACGGTCGCGCTCCAGCTGGGCCAGGGCCAGTTCACCCTTCTCCACGGAGGCGTTCGTCGAGGCCACGGCCGCCTGGGCGACCTTGAGCCGACCGGGGTTCTTGTCACCCTTGGTGGTCAGGTCATGCAGGACCCGTTCAAGTTTCTTCTTGGCGCGGCCGGTGCCTCGGTCGGCACCGCTGATGCTCGCCTGGAGGCGATCCCGCAACGCGGTCTCGTCGCGGGCCAGATCGCTCAGCTCGTGATGGCGGACGCTGGCGGTGCTCCGGAAGAACGGCTCGGTCGGGATGCCGGTGAGCTCCGCCATGACCTGGTCCGCGAGCGTCGGATCGGAGACCGCCTGACCGTCGTACTTGAGCAGGACGGTGCCTTTGGCGCCGGCGAACGTCTTCTCCAGCGTCCCGGTCGCGCGCCGGCCATCTTCCTCGTCCTGCTCGAACTCGATCGCCACCCATGGCCGGGCTTCCGGACCGGCATCCCAGGATCGAAGCGATTCGAGATCCGCGGCGGCGCTCGTCACGCGCCTGGTGATCGCGAGCTCGATGGCCCGCTGGATGGTCGTCTTGCCGGCCTCGTTGGGACCGCGCACCACGGTGACGCCCGGGGCCAGGTCGATATCCAGCTCGCGGTAGCGACGCAGGTCGCGGACCTGCAGACGACGGATCCTCACAGCGACACTTCGTGGCCGGCCAGCAACAGTCGACCCAGGCGCAGCGCGTCCCGGAGCTCGGCCGCCTCGCCGTTCGGCGCGGTGTCGACGTCCGTCCCGCCGACCACTCCCGGGACGGCCTCGAGCTCCGCGATACGCGCCTCAAGGTCGCGGATGAACGCGCCGGTGATCGTGTCCGGCGATGGCAGGGTGCCCTCCGTGAGGGCAGGCATCGAAACGTCCCGGACGCGGACCTTGAGGAATGAGGGCGCAAGCGCCGCCTCGATCTCATCGACATCCAGATCCAGCTCGTCCGGGCGCACGCCGACGATCCGGGCATCCAGGACGAGATCAGGGTCCGCCTGGCGCACGAGGAGGTCGATGAGGGCAGGCTGCGTGGCGATGGATGCGGCGTCCAGCTCGGTCCGCTCGAAGCGCGTCCTGCCCACCTGGCGCTCCACGACGCTGACCGTCTTCCCGCCGCCGCCGGCCTGATCCAGCTCCACGAGGAGGACCTTGCCGGCCCGATCCTGGTCCAGTGCCACCGGTTCCGGTGCCCCGGCATAGGCATAGGTGACGTCGCCCGCCTTGCCCTGCTGGGCGGAATGCCAATGCCCCAGCGCCAGGTAGTCCAGGTGCGTCGCGGCGATCTCATCCGTCGTGATGACGACCTCGTCGCGGTCCGTCTTGCCGGGGATGGCGATGGAGCCATGGACCATGCCAACGTGCCAGGTGGCCCTGGTCGGGTCAGTCGCGGCGTCCAGGTCGCGCAGCGGGCTGTGGGGCGCCCGCTTCGTGGCGAAGACCGAGGCGTGGACGACCACGTCGCAGGCCGTGAGATGGATGCTCGGCAGGTCCGGGGTCAGGACCGTGACCCAGTCGTCCTCCGCTGTGCTGCCGGCCATGGCCTTCACGTCGTAGGCGCGAAAGATGGACGAGCGGTCGTACCGATCGTGCGTGCCTGGGGCGATGACCGTCCGGATCCTTGCCTCGCCGAGACGCTTCAACTGGGCGGCAACACGCTCCACGGAACGGCGGGGCTGGACGTTGCTATCGAACAGATCCCCGGCCACGAGGAACAAGTCCACCTTCTCGCCGAGCGCGAGATCGATCGCGGCGACGAAGGCGGCGAATTGCCGCTCACGCTGTGTGGCTGCCTGGTTTCCGAGGTCATTGTGGCGTGCGCCCAGATGGACGTCCGCGGTGTGGATGATCCGTAGCATCCGTCGGAAGAGTCTCCCTGCACGTGCTGGTTCCACGCGAGTACGCGCGACCGGAGCCGGCCCGTCTCCCGATCGGGTCGCCATGGCAGCCCGATGGAGTTGGCGCGAGCGAGGCGCCCCCATGACTCCCCGCTCGCCACTCCGGATGTTCGATGGTCATTGTGACAGGTACGGTGTCGCGCTCGCCAGTCCTGGCGCTTGATCGCTCCTCGCCGCCGCGTACGGCTCGATTTCGCAGGTCGTCGTATCATCCCCGCGCTAGAACCGGTGCGCCCCGCAGACAGGGATCCGACATCGACACCTGGGTCGTGCGGGCCCGGCTCTCCTCGCCAGACCACGCATTTCCCGTCCGTCGATCCGGCCGCCCTCCGCGGCGCACCAGCGTACCCACGCGTCTGCGGAGGAGCACCTGTGACCTACGTCGATCGAACCCTCAACTGCGTCGATTGCGGCGTGGAATTCATCCATTCCGCCGCCGATCAGGAGTACTACCTCCAGAAGGGGTTCGTCAGCGACCCGAAGCGATGCACCAGCTGTCGGGCCAGCCGGCGGGCGGGGCGCGACGCTGGATCCGACGTCCGCGACATCGGCGGTCCGCGCGGCTATGAACGCGGCGACGACCGTCCGGGCCGTGAATACTTCGCGGTCGTCTGCTCATCCTGCGGCAACCAGGCTCAGGTCCCGTTCAAGCCGCGCATGGATCGTCCGGTCTACTGCTCGGACTGCTTCCGGACGGTTCGCCCGGACTGACGACCCTGGGTCTCCGAGCGCGACGCGCAGCGCCTCCGGATGGCGGCCGACTAGATCCGAAACGCCTCGCCGACCCGGAACCGTTCGCGATGGCGGCCGCGCCAGACCGTGACGCGAGCACGCCCGTGGACTTGCCACGAACCATCGCGACCGACCACGGCGGTTTCCTCATCGATCCCGAGGACCGCACATCCGCGGGGCGCCTGCAACGCGATCATCGCCGATAGCGGCTCCGGCCAGGCGTCGTAGTGAGGCACCACGGATATCCCCGGAGCGAATCCGAGGCCGGACCGCCAGCGCAAGGGCCAGGGTGCCAGCCGCATCCGAAAGTCGAACGCGTGCCCGGCGAGACCCATCGCCCCGGCCGAGCAACCGGCGAGGACGGCACCACGATCGTGCGCCGCCACGAGCGACCGCTCGACCGCACTCCCCTGGAGCGCCGTCAGCAGGTAGCCGGGCTTGCCGCCGGACAGGTAGATCAAGTCCGCCTCGCCGATCGCCTGGGCAGCCGCCGCGTCGTCGGCCGACGGGCGGTCGCGCACCATGACCGGTTCGACTTCCGCTCCGAGCCCTTCGAAGTGCTGGACGCCCAGCGCCGCCCAGCGCTGGAACACGTCTTCGCCGTCCGGGAAGGAGGCCGTCGGAAGGATGGCCACGCGTGGACGAGTTCGACCGGTTGATGCGAGCAGCTCAGCGTCGAACGAGGACATCGACGGAAGGAATTCTCCGGCGCCCACGAGCGCCACGGGTCCGGGCATGGGCGAGAGTCTATCTGCGACACTTCCTTGGCGACGGCGACGGCGACCCGGCGACGGTGACGGCGACGGCGACGGCGACCCGGCGACGGTGACGGCGACCGGGCGAGCCCGCTCCGGAGGAACGCCTGACGCAGCCGGGTCCGTGCGTCGGGTGGCGGCTTGACCCACGGCCAACACGGCAGGCCGCGGGATTGGGACGCCCGCACCTACGCCCGGATCGCGGATCCGATGACCCGCTGGGGTTCAGCCGTGCTGGATCGGTTGCCACTGTCCGGCGCCGAGCGGGTCCTCGATGCCGGGTGCGGCAGCGGCCGGGTCACCGAACGGCTTCTTGAGCGGCTCGGGGCGGCCGGCCACGTGATCGCGCTGGACGGGTCGTCGTCGATGGTCGAGGCCCCCCGGGAGCGTCTGGCGCGGTTCGTCGGTCGCGTGGAATTCTTCGTGGCCGACCTCAGCCAGCCGCTGCCGCTGCCGCTGCCGCTGGAGGGTGCCGTGGACGCCATTTTCTCCACCGCGACGTTCCACTGGGTGCCGGATCACGACGCCCTGTTCGCGAACCTGGCGGCAGTCCTGCGACCGGGCGGCTGGCTGGTCGCCCAGTGCGGTGGCGCCGGCAGCATCGCGTCCACCCAGCGCGTGCTTGCGAATATCGGCGACGGCTGGCTCGGGCCTGTTCACTTCGAGACCGTGCTTGCCACCACGCGGCGACTTGGCGCGGCTGGCTTCGTCGACATCGCGAACGTGCGCCTGACCGACGCAC
>Ga0163144_10002868_pt1 | contig 39386 bp, 48 predicted proteins | sample OliLak19BULKMAT1_FD_123175 | JGI IMG/M metagenome (GOLD analysis project Ga0163144, IMG submission 123175) | Freshwater microbial mat bacterial communities from Lake Vanda, McMurdo Dry Valleys, Antarctica - Oligotrophic Lake LV.19.BULKMAT1 | ecosystem: Environmental > Aquatic > Freshwater >...
CCCGCAGGCATCGGACCAGCTGGTGCTGGACCTCTGATGGACCAACCCAAAGAGCCGGATGCGGGCCCGCAAGTCCGGTTCTGTGAGAGGCGCGATGGAGCAATCCATCGCGCCTACTCGACGTTTCCTCGGACTCCCTGCTCACTGAATTCGAGGAACCTCCTCGGCACGCGCGCCTCCGCGCGCGCGCCTGCTCCTCCTATTCGCCTGCGGCGAACAGGAGGAGACGAGTCAGCCCGCGACTCGTCCCCTCCTGCCGCGGCACGCGGTAGGGGTGGCGGCGCGCGGCAGCGCGATGGCGGGGAGGTTCCTTGAACGCCGTGCCCACTGAGGTTTGCTGATTCAGTGCCGAGCCACGATGAAATGGCGATGCTCAAAGGCTTCGCTGCGCCTGCCCGTTTCGCCGTATGTCACCGTCGAAGGCCCGCCAGCTTGTGCCGATCAACCCGGTGTGGTGGCCGGTCGTCCGCGCAGCAGCCAGAGGAGTCCGCCGGGCACGCCGGCGACGATCTGCGCCAGACCTGTCGCGACCGACAGCGCCAGCGCGTCGGCTTCCGCGATGCCGACGAGCGCGAAACCGAAAACCATCGCGCCTTCGCGGATTCCCCAGCCGGCGATCGAGATCGGCACCAGCGTGGCCACCACGATCGGCGGCACCAGCACGAGGCAATCGAGAAACGCGATGTCCAGGCGCAGCGCCTTGCCGAGCAGCCAGATGCTGGCGATGACGCCGATATGCACGACGATCGACAGGGGGATGATCGTGCGGCTCTCGGGTGAGCCGAAGACGATGCGGCGCAGATCTGCGATGAGGACGCAGAACGGCTTGGCGATGCGCCAACGCGCGATCCGCGCCAGCCGCGCCTCGTTGCCGAGGAGCATGGCGCCGAACCCGACCAGCACCAGCACTGCCGGCACCGGCGTGGAAAGGCGCACGAGCGGGTCGGAGATCCGCGCCAGGAAGATCGGGATCGTCAGCGTCGACAGCACCATCAGCACCACCATCGCCACGCCGCGATCGCACAGCACCGCCGAGACGGCGCGGCCCCAGCGAATGCCGTGGCGCGTGGTCATGAAGGCGCGCACCGCATCGCCGCCGATCGCCGAGGGCAGCGTCTGGCTGAAGAACTGTCCGATCAGGACGAGACGGATGGCCTCCTTGGTCGGCAGGGCGGCGTCGATCGCACGGCCGATCAGCGCGTAGCGCCAGCCCGTCAGCAGCAATTGACCGATGAATACGGCGATGGCGATGGCGAGCCAGCCAAGCTGCATGTCCTCGAACCGGCGCAGCAACGGACCGAACTCGACGCGATGGACGAGGAAGGAGACCAGCGCGATCGAGACCAGCGCCTTCACCGCAACGACGAGCGTTTGACGCGACATCAGGAGAATCGGGCGAGGGTCAGCGTTGCGGCCGATCCGGTGGCGAGATCGCGTCGCGCGGCATGCCATCCCGGCGCGGCGTCACGTCCTTCAGGCTCTCCATCGGCGGGAACACGTCCGATGAATTCTCGAAGACCCCGCCAGGCCCGCGCGGTTCCGCGGCGCGCGCACCGCGCCAGAAGATGAACCACGTCATGCCGAGCAATCCCGTGCCGATCGCCCAGATCGCGGCGAAGACACTGAAGCCGAAACTGCGCAACGTCTCGACGATCATCTGGGCCATGCGTCGTGCGGAAGCGGCATCGGCGAAGACGCTGCCGACCAGGAACTCCAGGATCTCCGCACTCAGCCAGCCCGCCGCCACCAGCCCGGCGATGAACAGGGACCAGATCGCGATGAGCAGGATGAAGAAGCCGGTGAGGCAGCCTTGCGGCGACATCGAGGAGAGACCAACCCGAGGGAGAGAATGCGGTGGATATAGCCGAAGCCGCCCCGTGGCGCGAGCGACGCGCCGAGTCGACGCTACCCGGGCAGCGCGGCCATGATCGCCACGATGCCCAGCCGTGCCAGATCTTCGTCCTCGTCCTGAGTCAGGCCGCTGACCGCGACGGCGCCGAGCGTAACGCCGTCGACGATCACGGGCAGGCCGCCGGCAAAGCCGACGAAGCGAGGGTTGCCGTAATAGGCGATGTCGAAGCCGGTCTCCGGGTCGCGCACGTTGCGCCCGATCAGCCGCGTTGGCCGACGCAGCCGCGCCGCCGTGAACGCCTTGTTCATCGAGACATCGACCGAGCTGAACGCCGCGCCGTTCATGCGCAGCAGGGCGATGGTCTCGCCATAGGCATCCGCGACGGCGATGACGGCCGAGCGCAGGCGGCGCAGGACCCCCCGTCGAATGGCCTCGATCGCCGCGCGCGCGTCCTCGTCTCCCAGCGTCTTCAGCTGTTGCATGGACCCATGCTCAGCCTTTGTTGAGTCGGTTGTTCACCAACTCGTCGACTACGCCGGGATCGGCGAGAGTCGAGGTATCGCCGAGCGCCGAGTGTTCGTTGGCGGCGATCTTGCGCAGGATCCGGCGCATGATCTTGCCCGAGCGAGTCTTCGGAAGGCCCGGCGCCCATTGGATGACGTCGGGCGTCGCGATCGGCCCGATCTGTTTGCGCACCCAGGCGACGAGTTCACGCCGCAGCTCTTCCGACGGCGTCTCGCCGGCCTTGAGCGTCACGTAGGCGTAGATGCCCTGGCCCTTGATGTCGTGCGGAAAGCCGACGACAGCGGCCTCGGCGACCTTGGTGTGGCCGACAAGCGCGGATTCGACTTCCGCGGTGCCGATGCGGTGACCGGAGACGTTGATGACGTCGTCGACCCGACCGGTGATCCAGTAATAGCCATCGGCATCGCGCCGGCAGCCATCGCCGGTGAAGTACTTGCCCGGGAAGCTGCGGAAATACGTGTCGATGAAGCGCTGATGGTCGCCGAACACGGTGCGCATCTGGCCCGGCCAGGAATCGGCGATGCAGAGATTGCCTTCGCAGGCGCCACCGAGCTCATTGCCCTCGTTGTCGACGATCACCGGCTTGACGCTGAAGAACGGCTTGGTGGCGGAGCCCGGCTTCTGCGCGATGGCCCCGGGCAGAGGGGTGATCAGGATGCCGCCGGTCTCCGTCTGCCACCACGTGTCGACGATCGGGCAGCGGCCGTTGCCGACGACGCGGTGATACCAGAGCCACGCTTCGGGGTTGATGGGCTCGCCGACCGAGCCGAGCAGGCGCAGGCTCTTGCGGCTGGTCTTCTTCACCGGCGCATCACCCTCGCGCATCAGCGCGCGGATTGCGGTCGGAGCCGTATAGAAGATGTTGACCTTGTGCTTGTCGACGACCTGCCAGAAGCGCGAGCTGTCGGGGAAATTGGGCACGCCCTCGAACATCAGCGTGGTCGCGCCATTGGCGAGCGGGCCGTAGACGATGTAGCTGTGCCCGGTCACCCAGCCGACATCGGCGGTGCACCAGTAGACGTCGCCGTCGTGATAGTCGAAGACGTATTGATGCGTCATCGAGGCGAAGACGAGATAGCCGCCGGACGTGTGCAGCACGCCCTTGGGTTTGCCCGTCGAGCCCGAGGTGTAGAGGATGAAGAGCGGGTCCTCGGCGTTGATCTCCGCCGGCGGGCAATCCTTGGCCGCCGCCCCGACTTCGTCGTGGTACCAGAGGTCACGACCGGATTCCCACGCGACGTTGCCGCCCGTGCGCCTTACCACCAGAACATGTTTGATCGTCGGACAGGTCTTCAGCGCCTCGTCGGCATTGACCTTGAGCGGCACCTTGCGGCCGCCGCGCAGGCCCTCATCGGCCGTGATCAGGAAATTCGAGCCGCAATCCTGGATCCGGTTGGACAGGCTTTCCGGGGAAAATCCGCCGAACACGATCGAATGCACGGCGCCGATACGCGCGCAGGCCAGCATCGCATAGGCGGCCTCGGGGATCATCGGCAGGTAGATCGTGACCCGGTCGCCCTTCTTGACGCCACGGTTTGCGAGCACGTTTGCCAGACGACACACCTGCTCGTGAAGCTCCCGATAGGTGACTTTTTTATCCTCACTGGGGCTGTCGCCTTCCCACAGGATCGCGGTTTGATCCCCCCGTGTCGCCAGATGGCGGTCGATGCAGTTCACGGAGACATTGAGGATGCCGTCATGAAACCACCGGATATGCAGATCCTTGGCGTCGAACGAGACGTCCTTGACCTTGGTGTAGGGCTTGATCCAATCGAGACGGGCGCCGTGCTGGCCCCAGAAGCCCTGGGGATCACGTACGGATTGCTCGTACATCGAGTGATATTTCTTGGCGTCCACCCAGGCCCGGCTCTCATGGTCCTTGGCAACGGGGAACAGACTTCCCTCCGGCATGGCGTTCACTCCCAGACTCGATGTTGCGCGAGGCGCTCAGCGCCCCGGTCGATCCGGCAAGTCTTAGTCCACGCTCGGCGCGCCGCACAAGCCGGCGCGTCGTGACGCCGCACGTCACCCCTGATCAGGTTCAACTGGCGGTGGCGACGGCTTTCCTGCCCTGTTAAACGGAGGATCCCATGGCCAAACCCATCATCCGACTCGGTACGCGTGGTTCGCCACTCGCCCTCGCGCAAGCGCGCATCGTCCGCGACGCCCTGATCACCGCCTGGCCCGATCTGGAAAACCCGGGCGCGATCGAGGTCGTCGTGATCAAGACGACCGGCGATCGTATCCAGGACCGTCCCCTCGCCCTTATCGGCGGCAAGGGCCTGTTCACCAAGGAGCTCGAGGAAGCGCTGCTGGGCAAGCGGATCGACGTCGCGATCCACTCGGTGAAGGACATGCCGAGCTTCCACCATGATGAGCTCATCCTCGCCTGCACGCTCAAGCGCGAGGATCCTCGCGACGCGCTGGTCTCGCGCATCGGCTCGGTGAGTCTGGGCACAACCCCGGTGCGCTCGACGATGGGCACCTCGGCCTTGCGCCGCCAGTCGCAGATCCTGGCGCTGCGCGACGACATCCAGCTGAAGATGATGCGTGGCAATGTCGACACGCGGCTGCGCAAGCTCGATGAGGGCGAGGTCGACGCGATCATGCTCGCCGCCGCGGGGCTCAAGCGCCTCGGGCTGGAGAGCCGCATCAGCGGGTACATCGATCCGGTCGAAGTGCTGCCGGCCGTCGGTCAGGGCGCGATCGGCTGCGAGATGCGCGTCGAGGATGATTTCATCTACAATTTCCTGCAGCCGCTCGATCATCGCGCCACGCACGATGCGATCATCGCCGAGCGCTCGATGCTGCATCAGCTCGAAGGCAATTGCCGCACGCCGATCGCCGGACTCGCGGAGATCGACCGCGGCGATCTCTGGCTCGCCGGGCTGGTGGCGACGCCGGATGGCGTGACCACCTGGCGCGTGCAGCTCAGCGCCAAGCCGCGGGAGGCGCTGCTGCTCGGCCGTCAGGTCGGCGTGCGCTTGCAGGAAATGGCCGGCGCGAACTTTCCGAAGCTCAACTGAGGCGCGCCATGCGCCTGCTGGTCACGCGCCCGCTCGACGACGCGCAGGAATTGGCGGCGAGCCTTCGCGCACGCAGCCATGTCGCGGTGATCGAGCCGCTGCTGGTGATCTCGCCCGATCTGCGCGCGGCCCTGCCGCTCGACGGCGTGCGTGGCCTGTTGTTCACCTCGGCCAATGGCGTACGCGCCTTCGCGCTGCGCAGCCAGCGCCGTGACTTGCCCAGCTTTGCCGTCGGCGACGTATCGGCGGCGGCGGCGCGCGAGATCGGCTTCACACAGGTCGAGGCCGCCGGCGGCGATGTCGAGTCGCTGGCCGCGCTGGTCGCCGCCCGCTGCCGGCCGGCCGACGGTCCCTTGCTGCATGTCGCGGGGACCGTGACCGCCGGTGATCTCGCCGGCCGCCTGGGCGAACATGGCTTCGACGTGCGTCGCGCCGCGCTCTACAGCGCCGAGCCCGTCAAGCAGCTGTCGGGGTCCTGCGCGCAGGAGCTGCGCGACGGACGCATCGATGGCGTGGTGTTTTTTTCTCCGCGCACGGCGCGCGCCTTTGTTACCCTTGTCGACACGCCGCTGCTGCGCGCGACGACCGCGCGGTTGACGGCCTTCGCCTTGAGCCAGGCGGTGGCGGATGCTGCGGCGCCGGCCGATTGGCGACGCATCGTCGTCGCCAAGGCGCCCAACGAGGCAGCATTGCTGAGTTCCATCGACCAATCTTGGACGGATGGTATCGAAAATGAGGCGCGACAGAATTCGGTTCAACGCACGCCAGCGGTCGCGGCGTCGATGACGCCCGAACCCCCGCCCGCTCAGCGCGGTCTCGATCGTCCCCCGCGAGGGCAGGAAGCTTCGCGCGGCTGGCTCTTGCCGGTGCTGATCGTTGCCGTGATCGCGGTGGTGGCGCTGGCGCTGGATATTCGCACCCTGCAGCTGCTGCAGGAGCCGGTCGAACCGCCGCGCGCTGTTGTTTCGGATGTCGCCGAGCGGCTGGAGAGATTGGAGCGCGGCCTCGGCGCCGTGCCGCCGGTGGTCGCGCAAACCGCTGCCTTGGCCCAGCGGGTGCAGCAATTGGAGGCCGGGCTCGGCGCACTCGGCGCGTCGCTCGACGGCGTGGCGGGACGCGTGACGGCGCTGGATCGCGATCTGCGCCAGGACCTCGCGCGCCCGCGCGAGCCGGCCGGCGCCGATCCGGTCGCCTTGACCAGCGCGATCGCGGATACTCAGCGCCTAGCCGGCGAAGTCCAGCGGATGCGCACCGAGCTGGGTCAGGTCGCCAGCACGCGCGCGCTGTCGCGCCGCGGCGATGGCCTCGTCCTCGCCGTGGGTCAACTGCGCGAAGCGGCCGCTGCCGGACGGGGTTATGCCGATGATCTGGCGGCCCTGCGCAAACTCGCCGGCGCCGATGCCGCGCTGCTGAGCATGCTCGATCGGATCGCCGCCGGCGCCGCGCAGGGCGTGGCGCCGATCTCGCGTCTCAAGGATCGCTTTCCGGCGATGGCGAACGCCGCTGTGCACGCGGCGCGGCAGGGAGCGGATGACGGCAGCTGGTGGCGACCGATCGCCGATCGACTCACCGCGCTGATCGCCTTGCGTCGCGTCGGCGAGATTGATGGCGACGATGTCGAAGCCATTCTCGCGCGTGCCGAGCGTCGGCTCGACTCCGGTGATCTCGGTGCGGCCATCGAGGGGCTGGCCAAGATCGAAGGTCCCGCGACGGTCGTGATTGCACCCTGGCTCGCGCAGGCGAAGTCGCGCGCCGGGCTCGACGCCGCCCTCGCCGAGCTCGCCCGCCTCGCCATTCAGGGGTGAGGTCGTCTTGCGTCGCACCGCTCTCTTCCTCCTGATCGCCGCCTGCGTGATGCTGGCCGTCGTTTGGTTCGCCGACCGGCCCGGTCATGTCGCGATCACCTGGCAAGGCTGGCGCCTCGACATGTCCGTGGGCTTGTTGCTCGCCGTCGGCGTCGGTGTCGCGGCACTTGCCGTCGCGTTGTCCGGCCTGTGGCGATTCGTCATCGGCGGGCCGCGGCGCGCGCTGCGCCGGCATCGCGAGCGCCGCCGACGCCAGGGCTACGCGGCATTGACGCGCGGCCTCGTCGCTGTCGCGGCCGGCGATGCGAACGAGGCGCGCCGCCACGCGCGCCGCGCCGACGTGCTGCTCGACGAGCCGCCGTTGAACATGCTGCTCGCGGCTTCCACCGCGCAGATCGTCGGCGACGAGCAGGAAGCGACGCATCATTTCCGGCGCATGCTCGATCGGCCGGAGACGGAATTTCTCGGGCTGCGAGGCTTGATCACGCAGGCGCTCAAATCCGGCAATCAGGGCGAGGCGCTGGAGCTCGCGCGACGTGCGCGCACGCTGCGGCCACGGACGGGCTGGGTGCAGACGACTCTGTTCGATCTGGAAACCCGCAGCGGCGATTGGCGCGCAGCGCAGGAGACGTTGCGTCAGGCCAAGAAACTCGGCGCGCTGCCCCCCGCCCTGGCGCGGCGTCACGAAGCGGCCGTCGCGCTGGAACGCTCACGCCAGGCCGTGCAGGAGGGACGCGGTGCCGATGCGTTGGCCGATGCCGAGCAGGCGTGGAAAGCCGAACCCGATCATGCCGCCGTCGCGCCCGCGTTGGCGGAGCGCTATCTCGCCGCGGGCAAGGGTCGGACCGCCTCGCGCATCATCGAGCAAGCTTGGGGCCGAGCACCGCATGGCGATCTCGCGACGCTGTTCCTGCGCGCGAAGGAAGTCAGCGAGCCGCTTGCACGCGTGAAGCTGATCGAGCGTCTGGCGAGCCTGGCGCCCACGCATGTCGAGAGTCACCTCGCGCTCGCGCGTGTGACGCTCGACGCCAAGCTCTGGGGCGAGGCGCGCCGGCATCTCCAAAACGTCATCACCGCGTCCGGCGGAGTCGCCAGCGCTGGGGTGGCGCGCTTGATGGCGCGGCTCGAGGACGAGGAAGGCGCCGATCCCACCGCCGCGCGTAGCTGGCTCGCGAAGGCGTCCGAGGCGCCGGCCGATTCGGCCTGGATGTGCGGCGGCTGCGGCGCGGCGCATGACGAATGGCGCGCGCTGTGCGGCAATTGCGGCGCCTTCGATCGCATCGCCTGGTCGGCGCGTCGGCAGGTGACGCACGCCACGCCGATCCTGATCGCTCCATCGATGTCGGCGGCCGGATCCAAACTGCCTTCCGCCGGCGCCGCGTCCTGATCGCCACGGGATTGCCCGCATGCTCGCCCTGCTCTCGTGGAACATTCAATTCGGCCTCGGCGTCGATGGGCGGATCGATCTGGCGCGCATCGCGCGCGTCGCCAATGCGCTCGGCGATGCCGATGTGCTGTGCTTCCAGGAAGTGTCGGCCGGTTTTATGGAGTTCGATCTCGGCGCCGATCAGGCCGCGCAACTCGAATCGTTGTTTCCCGGCCATGAGCCGGTCTTCGCGCCGGCGGTGGATCGCGGCCCAGCGCCGCGCCGCCGCTTCGGCAACATGATCCTCTCGCGCCTGCCGATCCTGGACGTCGTCGCGCATGCCCTGCCGCGACCGGCGGATGCCAGCGTCATTCACATGCAGCGCCAGGCGCTCGAGATCACCGTCGCGGTCGGGGCCGCGGCGCTGCGCGTCGTCACCACGCATCTGGAATTCCATTCCCTGGCGCAGCGCCGCGCCCAGGCCGAACGCCTGGCGGCGCTCGAAGCCGAATGGCTGGACGCGCACGCCATGCCGCCACTGGCCGGAAAGGGACCCTATGGCGCGCTGCCGCCGAGTCTTGGCACAATCCTATGCGGGGACTTCAACTTCGAAACCGATGAGTCGAGCTACGCCGCACTCTCGGCGGAATTCATCGAGGCCTGGCCCGCATTGCACGGTACGACCCCGCATGCCCCGACCTGCGGCGTCCACGATTTCAAGCAATGGCCGACGGGACCGCATGCGCGCGATTTCTTCTTCGTTTCGCCGCGCCTCGCGCCGCGGCTTCGTCGCCTCGCCGTCGACACCGTGACCGACGCGTCGGATCACCAGCCGCTGCTGCTGAGTCTCGATCTCTGATCAGCTATAGCCGAGCCAGCGCGGCAGGAACAGCGCGAGGTCCGGCATCACAATGACGGCGCTCATCGCCGCCGACATCGCCAGCACCATCCAGATGACCCAGGGCACGGTCGATTCCATGGAGATCTTGGCGATGCGGCAAGTGACCATCAGATTGACCGCCATCGGCGGCGTGAATTGACCGATCGCGAGATTCATCGTCATGACAACGCCGAACCAGGTCAGGTCCCAACCGAATTGCCGGGCGATCGGAAGCAGGATCGGCAGGAAGACGAGGAAAATCGAGACCGCGTCGAGCAGCATGCCGGCGATCAGCAGCATGACCATGATCAAATTGAGCATCACCCATTCGTTGCCGGTGAGGCCGATCAGCGCTGCGGCGAAGGCATCGAAGGCGCCGAGCGTCGAGCCGGCATGGGCGAAGACGCTGGCCAGCGCGACGATGATCATCACCACCGCCGAGATCTCCGCCGATTCCACGAGCACGTCGTAGATTCCGCGCCAGGACAGCGTGCGATAGACGAAGATGCCGACGAACAAGCCGTAGAACACCGCGACGACCGCCGCTTCCGTCGGTGTGAAGGCGCCGGTGCGCAAGCCGCCGAGGATGATGATGGGCGCCACCAGCCCCCAGATCGCCTCGCGGAAGCTCTTCCAGAATTCCGGACGCGCGCCCTCGACCGGCGCGCCGAACCCGTCGCGGCGCGCGAACCAGTAGAGCGGCGCGAGCAGCGACAGTCCGGCGAGAATTCCCGGGATCATTCCCGCCGCGAACAAGGCCGGGACGGAGACGCCGGGCACCAGCACGGAGTAGATGATGAAGGCGATCGACGGCGGAATCAGGATCGCGGTCGATCCTGCAGCGGCAATGAGACTCGCCGAGAACGCCTTGGGGTAACCCTGCGCCGTCATGCTCGGGATCATCACCATCGCGACGGCCGCCGCATCGGCCGGACCCGAGCCCGAGATGCCGCCGAGGACCATGCACACGATGATCGCCACGATGCCGAGCGCGCCGCGGCGATTGCCGACGGCGGCGATCGCGAATTCCACCAATCGCTTGGCGACGCCCGCGCGCTCGAACACCATGCCCGCGAGCACGAACATCGGCAGCGCGAGCAGCGGATATTTGGCGATGCCCGTGTAGACATTGGTCGGCACCGCCATGATGCCTAGCTGCTCGAGCAGAATGACCGCGCTGCCCGCGAGCCCCAGCGCGACGCCCAGCGGCACGCCGAGGAACAGCAGCACGAAGAAGCCGATCAGGAGGATGGCGCTGCCTTCGAGGAGCATCGGTCCGGCTCAGCTTCCCGCGCGGATGACGCGCAGCAGGCGGCCGCAGAGGCGCAGCACGCAGAGCGCGGCGAGCAGCGGCATCCAGATCGTATAGATCCATTGCGGCGTGCCGAGGCCGGGCGAGAGCACCTCGAAGCGATACTCGTCCCAGGCATGCCGGCCGCCGAGCCAGACGATGGCGCCGAACATCACGATCGATGCCGCGACGCAGAAGATCTCGATGCGATTGCGCGGGCGGCGCCCGAGCTTGTCGACGAAGAACGTCATGCGGATGTGGCGATCGCTGGCGAACGCGGCCGCCGAGCCGACCAGCGCCATGATCACCATCAGCGTCACCGAATATTCCTCGGTGAAGGCGAAGGAGACATTGCTGAGGTAGCGCACGACGACATTGGCGAAGGTGATGCACGCGATCGTCGCCATCACGGCCGCGCCGATCGCCTGCTCGAACCTGATCGTGATGCGCGGCGTGTTCTCGGGCGCAGCCGCAGTGTCTTGCGAATCCATGCGCCATTCGAGCATCTCGCCGCCGGACTGGGAACAGAGTTCTCGGCCGCGCTCGATATCGGGGACGTACCCCCGGGTACGTCCCCGATTTCCCAGGGGCGCGCGAGTTTGCCGGGTACACCGATTGGACGCGCAGCAGCAGTTGAACGTGCGGCGTTCCCGCGTCAAACTAGTTTGATCATCTGGTTCGAACGGGAGTCCTGCCATGGACAGCGTTGGCGCATTCGATGCCAAGACCCACCTGAGCGCCTTGCTCGAGCGGGTCGCGAAGGGCGAGGAGATCACGATCACCCGGCGCGGCCGGCCGATCGCGCGTCTGGTGCCGATCGGTCGTGCCGGGGTATCGGGCGCAAGCGAGACGGTGCGGCAGCTCAAGATCCTGCGATCCGGCAACAAGCTGCGCGGCCTGTCGATCCGCAAGCTCAGGAATGAAGGGCGGCGGTGACACGCTTCGTTCTCGATGCATCGGTGACCTTCGCCTGGTGCTTCGCGGATGAGGCGTCGGAGGCGGCCGACGCCCTCCTGGATCGGGTCGAGCGCGACGGGGCCATCGTGCCTGGCGTTTGGCCGCTCGAAGTCGCGAATGTGCTGCTCGTTGCCGAGCGCAGGCGGCGGATCACCCCGGAGATCGCCGGTCGCTTCGTCGATCTGCTTGCCGCCCTCCCGATCGTCGTCGACGACGAGACCGGTTCGCGAGCCCTCGGTGACACGATCGATCTGGCTCGCCGCCTGGCGCTCACCGCCTACGATGCTGCATATCTGGAGCTCGCCAAGCGCCGCGGCCTCGCGCTCGCCACGCGTGACTCGGATCTGCGCAAGGCGGCGGCCAAATCATTGGTCAAGCTACTCGCGGTATGACCGCGACCATCGGTCGGATGCCGATGCGCCGCCCAGACCTTGCCCGTCGCCCGTCAGGGCCGATGCGCGACGCCGTCGATCTCGATCAGCGCGTCGCGTACGAGGTCGGTGACGCCGATGCAGGTGCGGGTCGGTCGTCGACCCTCGGGGAAGAATTCCGCGTAGACCGCGTTCATCGCCGCGTAATCGCGCTTGAAATGCGTGAGGTAGACGCGCACGGCGAGGACATGCCCGAGGTCCAGATCGAGTCCGGCGAGGACGCGTCGCATGTTCATGAGCGAGCGTCGGGTCTGCGCCTCGATGCCCTCCGGCAACGGCAGGTCGGGCGCGTCCAGGTCGCGACCGAACTGACCGGTGAGATGGATCCAGCCGTCGCATTCGACGGCATGGCTGCTCGGGCTCACCGAGCGCGGCAAGCCGGTGATCAGGTGAAAGATCGGTGCTGGCATCTCAGGGTCCCTCGTCACGAAGCCGGGGACGCACCCCGTGCGGGGTACGTCCCCTCGATGAGGCGACGCGCCCTCACACCCGCGCGGCGATCGCCTTCTGCGCCTTGGCGACGAGATCGCTGCCGATCTGCGCCTCCCATTTCTCGAAAACCGGCTTGGTCGCGGCCTGGAAGACGGCCTTCTCTTCGGGGGTGAGCAGCTGTACCTCGACGCCGGCCTGCTTGGCCGCCTCGATCGACGAGAGATCGGGCGCGATGATGCCCTTGCGCGCCTCGGCGATCTGCTCGCGCGCCGCCTGGCGCGCGGTGTCGCGCAGGATCTCCTTGTCTGCGGTCGAGAAGCTCTCCCACACCGCCTTCGCGACATGGAAGATCCCGGCATCGGCGCAGTAGTTCCACACCGTCAGATGCTTCTGCGCGAGGGTGTTGATCTTGAACAGCAGGAAGAGATTGACCGGGTTCTCCTGGCCATCGACCGCGCCCGAGGACAGCGCGGGCTGCAGATCGGCGAAGCTCATCTGCACCGGATTGGCGCCGAGCGTGGTGAAGATCTCCGCGAAGATCGGGCCGGCGGCGTAGCGGATCTTGAGCCCCTTGAGGTCCTCGGGCTTGCGGATCGGACGCTTCGAATTCGACAGCTCGCGAAACCCGTTCTCGCCCCAGGCCAGCGGCACCACGTCGCGGGTCTCCATGACCTTGAACAGTTCCTGGCCGACCTCGCCGTTGATCAGCGCGTCGAACGCCTTGTGATCGGGCATCAGGAAAGGCAGGGAGAAGAGCGTCATCTCCTTGATCTGCGGCGAGATGTTGATCGTCGAGCTGACCGTCATGTCGATCACGCCCTGGCGCATCGCCACGAGCTCGCGCGTCTGATCGCCGCCGACCAGGCTCGAGCCGGGGTAGACCTTCATGTTGATGCGACCCTGCGTGCGCTCGGTCACCAGCTCGGCCCAGCGGAACGCGCCGACGGAAAGCGGGATCGGGCGATTGCCGACCACCGAGACCTTGTATTCGCTCTTGAGAGTCTGCGCGCGCGAGATGGCGGGCGCGGCGAGCGAGCTGACGGCAGCAGTGGCGATGAAATTCCGGCGTGTGGTCATGTCTGGATCTCCCCTCGGGTTCAAGCGGTCGTGCGTTTTCCGCGTGTCTTCTGCGTCAAAACTTCGATCTCCCGCAGGATCATCCCGGCCGTCACGCGGGCCTGATCCTCCAGCGGCGGAGCGTAGGCGATGGGAATGCGCGGCGCACCCAGTCGCTTCACCGGCGCCTCGAGCATGTCGTCGCAGGCTTCCGCCACAGTCGCGGCGATCTCGCCACCGAAGCCGCCGACCTGCACGGACTCATGCGCAACCAGCAGGCGGCCGGTCTTTGCGACAGAGGCGAACACGGCCTCGCGATCCCAGGGCCAGAGCGTGCGCAGATCGATCACCTCGATCTCGATGCCCTTCGCAGCGGCGGCGCTCGCCGCCTGCAAGGCGACATGCATGGTCTTCGACCAGGTGACGAGCGTCGCGTCGCGGCCTTCGCGCGCGATGCGCGCCCTGCCGATGGCGACGCTATGGCCCGTCGGGATCTCGCCCTCGAGCGGCCAGAGATCCTTGTGCTCGCTGTAGATCACCGGATCGCCACAGGCGATCGCGGCCTTGAGCAACGCGTAATTGTCGGCCGGCGTCGCCGGCGTGATCACGACCAGGCCGGGGATATGGACCCACCAATTCTCCAGCGACTGCGAATGCTGCGCGGCGGAGGAGCGCCACATGCCCATGGGTTGGCGGATGACGCAGGAGACTTTCGCCTGACCGCCGAACATGAAGCGCGCCTTGGCCGCCTGGTTGACGATCTCGTCCACGGCGCAAAGCGCGAAATCGGAGAAGCGCAATTCGACGACCGGGATCTGCCCGGCGAGCGCCATGCCGACCGAGGCGCCCATGATCGTCGCCTCGGAGATCGGCGTGTCGATGATGCGCTCGGGCCCGAATTCCTGCTGCAGGTCGCGATACTGGCCGAACACGCCGCCGCGGCCGAGATCCTCGCCCAGCGCGACGACACGCGGATTGGCCCGCATCGCCTCGGCGAGCGCCTGCTTGCCCGCGTCGCTATAGCTCGTCATCGCCACTGGCCGTACCCCGTGTCCTGGATGTGCTCGAAGGCCTGCTGCAGATCGGGCCAGGGCGCGGCCTTCGCGGCGGCGTAGGACTCATCGAGTTCGCGCCGTGCCGAGGCTTCGATCGCGGTGATGTCCGTCTCGACCACGCCGAGTGCGAGCAGGCGCGCGCGTGTGCGCGCGACGGGATCATCGGCCCATTTCGCCTGCACCTCCTCGGGCTTGCGATAGGCGCCGGCATCGGCGGCGGTATGGCCTTTCAGGCGATAGGTGTGGACATGCAGGAAGCGCGGGCCGCCACCGGCGCGGATCGCCGCGACCGCCTTCGCCGCGGCCGCATCGATCACTTCGATGTCATTGCCGTCGAGCATCTCCGCGGGGATGCCCATCGCCGTGGCGCGCGCCGCCGCGCCGTCGCCCGCGGTCAGGTCGCGCGTGCGCGTGGTCGAGGCCCATTGGTTGTCCTCGCAGACGAACAGCACCGGCAGCGTGTAGATCTGCGCCCAGTTCAGCGCCTCCAGGAACGGACCGCGATTGATCGCGCCGTCGCCGAAGAAACACACCGCGACGACATCGCGCCGCTGCAGCTTCGCGGCATGCGCCGCCCCCACGGCGATCGGAATGCCCGCCGCGACCACGCCATTGGCGCCGAGCATGCCGATGGTGAAATCGGCGATATGCATCGAGCCGCCCTTGCCGCCGCAGCTGCCGCCCGCGCGCCCGAACAACTCCTTCATCATCGCCGTCGGGTCGGCGCCCTTGGCGATGGTGTGGCCATGGCCGCGATGGGTTGACGCGATCATGTCGTCGCGACGCAGATTGGCGCACACGCCACTCGCCACCGCTTCCTGACCGATCGAGAGATGGATGGCGCCTTTGACCAGGCCTTCCTTGGACGCCGCCTCGGCGGTTTCCTCGAAGGCGCGGATGCGCAGCATCGTGCGGTAATGCGCGCTCAATCGCGCCACGAGCGCGTCGTTGCGGCCATGCGCCGCGGCGGGCTGACTCACTTGGGTATTTCCTCGGGGGCTTCGTTGCCGGGCGAAGAATGGCCGAGCGCGCGTGGCGGAGGCAAGCAACGTCTGGTAACTCAAGGGTCCTGAATCAGGCGGGGGGCGCGCGATGGCGGAGCAGGCGAAGATCTTGACGGGCACCAGCGTCACCAAGCTCGGCCCCGAGCATGTCGGCAGCGTTCTCGTCGCCGGCTCGCATGGCGGCGTCATCGCGGCCTATCTGGCGGCCAAGGCGCGCGTCGGCGCGGTCATCCTGAACGACGCGGGAGGCGGGCTCGATGGCGCCGGCATCGCGGGCCTTGCCTATCTCGAGCGACTAGGCATCGCCGCCGCGACGGTCGACGCGATGAGTGCGCGCATCGGCGATGGTGCGGATATGCATGCGCGCGGCGTGATCAGCCATGCGAATGCGCAGGCGGCCGCCTGCGGCGTCAAGCCGGGCGATGCCTGCGCCGCCGCCGCGCGCAAGCTCCTGGCCGCGCCGATCAGCCGCGACGCGGCGCCGCATTACGAGGAGTCGCGGCACCTCTTGCGCGAGCGGCAGGGCGAGCCCGCGATCTGGGGGCTCGACTCGGTTTCGCTCGTGCGGCCCGAGGACAAGGATCGCATCGTGATGGTCGGTTCGCATGGCGGGCTTCTCGGTGGCGATCCGGCCTCCGCCATTCGTGGCGAGGTGATTGCCGCGGTGTTCAACGATGCGGGGGTCGGCGCCGACGGCGCGGGCGTCACGCGGTTGCCGGCGTTGGCCGCGCGCGGCATCGCCGCGGCTGCGGTTTCGAGCCGTAGCGCGCGCATCGGCGAAGCGCGTTCGACCTGGGAGACGGGCATTCTCACCCATGTCAACGCGACCGCCGCGGCACTCGGAGCGAAGCCCGGCATGAGCGCGCAGGATTTCGCCGAGTGTGTGATCGCGTCGCGCCGAGGCCGCTCATGAGCGCCATCGGCGACCGCGAGGCGGTGTTGTTCGCGAACGAGGCCTTCTATCGCGCCTTCGCCGATCGCGACATCGATGCGCTCGATGCGCTCTGGGGTAGGGTCGAGCCGATCGCCTGCATCCATCCCGGATGGCCCGCGCTGTTCGGCCGCACCGAGGTGATCGCGAGCTGGACGCGCATCCTCGTCAATCCGCAATCCCCGCAGGTCGAATGCGTGAAGCCAGAGGCCTTCGTCTTCGGCGAGACGGCGATGGTGATCTGCTACGAGGTGATCGACGGCACGGCGCTGGTCGCGACCAATCTCTTCCGCCGCGAGAAGGCGGGCTGGAAGCTCATCCATCATCAGGCCAGTCCGGCGCCTGGCGTTCCCGCCGACGAGGACGATGACGAGCCGCCCGTGCGGCCCAATTGAACCTGGCTCGATCGCGCATGCGCGATCCGCGTACGCGGCTCCTCGCCTATCTGCTCGTGATCTCCGCCTGCTGGGGCAGCGGCTTCCTGTTCATCAAGATCGCCGCGCAGACACTGCCACCCTTCGCGATCGCGACGGCGCGCGGCTTCATCTCGGCAAGCGCGATCCTGCTGTGGTTCATCCTCGCGCGGCGCGCGTTCATGCCAGATCGCCGGCATGTCCGGCACATGATCGTCCTCGGCGCGGTCAATGGCTGGATCCCCAACGCGATGACCGCGATGGCGATCACGCGCATCGACAGCGCATTGGCGGCGATGATCCAGGCGTCCTCGCCCCTGATCGTCGCGCTGCTCTCGCACGTCTTTCTCGCCGAAGAACGGATGAATGCGCGCCGCGCGCTCGGCATCACGATCGGCCTCGGCGGGATCTTCCTGCTCGTCGGGCCGGCCGCCCTGCTCGACGCGGGCGGTACGGCGATCGGCGGCGCGCTGATGATCGCCGTGTCGATCTCCTACGCGAGCGGCACGGTCTATGTGCGGCGCGTGCGGCCGCGCGACAACGCGGCGGTCGCACTCGGGCAGCAGATCAGCTCGATGCTGCCTGCGCTGGCGCTGTGCCTGGCTTTCGAACCGATCCCGGCCTGGGACCAACCGGCGCTGGTCTGGGGCGCGCTGCTCGGCGTCGGCGTGATCGCCTCGGCGATCCCGATGGCGATGTTCCTGCAGCTGCTGCGCTTCGCCGAAGCGACGCAGGCCGCGAGTGTCGGATATCTCATGCCGATCTGGGCGGCCGGCTTCGGCGTCATCCTGCTCGGCGAGCGCCTGGCGTCGACGACCCTGCTCGCGGCGGCGATCGTATTGACCGGCGTGTGGCTGGTCGCCAGCCCGGGCAAGCGCCAGTCGAGCTGATCGATGATCAGGGCGACAACTCGAAGCCGTGCATTTCGCGCCATCGTCCCGAAGAATTCTCGATCAGCGCCAACGTCGCGCAGCGCGCACGCATACCCGCTTGGAGGCGAGGCTCGGCGTTGAGCGCTTGCTCGAGGCCGTACAGTTGCAATTCCTCGCCACGCGCGACCGTCAGATGCGGTGCGATGGCGCCGAACTTGCCGCCATAGGGCGGAAATTCCGGAAACGCCTCGGCGACCTGCGCTTTTTCACGCAGATCGGACTCGGCGGCACCTTCGCGGGGCTGGTCATCAGCCATGTCGTCATCATCCTGCCCTTCGCGCTGCGTCTCGTGCTGGCCGCATCGTTCGGGATCGATCGCGTGATCGAGCACGCGGCGGTGTCGCTGGGCGCCGGTCCGATCGCGGTGTTCCGCCGCGTAACCCTGCCGCTGAACATGCCCGGTCTCGCAGCGGCTGGATGCTCGCCTTCAGCTCGAGCTTCGACGCGGTCACCATGACCGTGTTCATCGCCAGCCCGAGCACGATCACCCTGCCGGTGCGGCTCTTCCTGTACATTCAGGACAATATCGACCCGCTGGTGGCGTCGGTGTCGGCGAGCCTGATCTTCGTGACGCTGCTGGTCATGCTCGTGATCGACCGCGTCTGCGGGCTCGAGCGGTTGCTGGTCGGACGAGGACAATGATGGACGCGAAGCACGAGACGGAATTCGCCGTGATCGGCGGCGGGCTGGTGGGCACGGCGATCGGCTGGGGCCTCGCGCGACTCGGCAAGCGCGTGACGATCCTGGACGAGGGCGACGTCGCGTTCCGTGCGTCGCGCGGCAACTTCGCGCTGGTCTGGGTGCAGTCGAAGGGGCTGGGCATGCCGCGCTATGCGGCGTGGACGAAGCTCTCCTCGGATACCTGGGCCGGGCTCGCCGAGAGTCTCGAGGGGGAGACGGCGATCGACGTGCATTTCCGCCGGCCCGGCGGATTCAATCTCGCGCTCGGCGAGGAAGAACTCGAGCGCAAGATGCTGCAGCTCAAGCGCTTGCACAACCAGCCCAACATGGTGAGCTACGGCTACGAGGTAGTCGATCGCGCGCGACTGCAGACGATGCTGCCGGAGATCGGGCCCGATGTGGTCGGCGGCATCTATTGCCCGCTCGACGGCCACACCAATGCGCTGAAGCTGCTGCGCGCCTTTCATACCGGCTTCGCCAGACTGGGCGGCGTGTATCGTCCGGCGAATGCGGTCGAGCGGATCGTGCCCGAAAGTGGCGCATTCCGGATCGACCATGGCGGCGGCGTGATGATGGCGGGTCGCGTGATCCTCGCCGCCGGCAATGGCAATGCGCGCCTCGCGCCGATGCTCGGCCTCAATGCGGCTGTGCGCCCGCAGCGCGGCCAGATCGTCGTCACCGAGCGGCTCAAGCCTTTCCTCAATCATCCGGTCATGACGATCCGGCAGACCGACGAGGGCAGCGTGATGCTCGGAGACTCGCTGGAGGAGGCGGGCTTCGACGACACCGTCGGCATGGGCGTGATCTCGACGATCGCCGAGCGCGCCACGCGCATCTTCCCGCTGCTCGGCCGCGCCAATGTCGTGCGCAGCTGGGCGGCGCTGCGCGTGATGACCAAGGACGGGTTCCCGATCTACGACCAGTCGCGCGCCTATCCCGGCGCCTTTCTCACGACATGCCACAGCGGCGTGACGCTGGCGGCCGCGCATGCGCTGAATCTCGCGCCGATGCTCGCCGCCGGCGTCCTGCCCGAGGATTTCGCGCCGTTCAGCGCGAGGAGGTTCGATGTTCAAGCGGCTGCCTGACTCCGGCGCGGAGTCGCTCACGATCACGGTCGATGGCGCGCGCATCGCCGCGCGTGAAGGCGACAGCGTTGCCGCCGCATTGCTCGCGAGCGGCCGCGTGGTTTGCCGCGCGAGCGCGGTGAGCGACGCGCCGCGTTCGCCGTATTGCATGATGGGCGTGTGTTTCGAATGCCTGATGACGATCGATGGCATCGGCAATCGCCAGGCTTGCCTCGTGCGAGTCGCCGAGGGCATGCGCGTCGAAACCCAGTCCGGCGCACGGGAGTTCGGCCGATGAGCGGCGTCACGCTGAAGTCGCATTTCGACGTCGCGGTGATCGGGGCCGGGCCAGCCGGACTCGCGGCGGCGACGAGCGCCGCACGGCTCGGCCTCGCAACCATCCTGTTCGACGAGCAGGCGACGCCGGGTGGCCAGATCTATCGCGCGATCACGGAGTCGGCGGTGAAGAACCGCGCGACGCTTGGGCCCGAGTATTGGGACGGCGAGACGCTGGTGCGTGATTTCGCGTCCAGCGGCGCGACCTATGCGCCGGGGGCCACGGTGTGGAGCGTCGCGAAATCGCGCGAGATCGGCGTCTCGATCGGCGGCGTGGCGCAACTCGTGAGGGCCGAGCACATCATCCTCGCGACCGGCGCGCTGGAGCGACCTTTTCCGATTTCCGGCTGGACCCTGCCTGGCGTGATGACCGCGGGCGCGGCGCAGATCCTGCTCAAATCATCGGGGCTGGTCGCCGATGGGCGTGTCGTTCTCGCCGGCTGCGGGCCGCTGCTGTGGCTGCTCGCCGCGCAGTATCTCAAGGCGGGCAAGACGATCGACGCGATCCTCGATACGACACCGCGGGTGAATTGGCGCCGCGCGCTGCTGCATCTGCCTCCGTTCCTCGCCTCGCGCTATCTCGCCAAGGGCTTGCGCCTGATGCTCGACGTGCGCCGCGCGGTGCGCGTGATCGGCAATGTGACCAGCCTGCGTGCCGAAGGCGACGGCAAGCTCGCGCGGATCGTGTTCACGCGCGGCGCTGCCGGCGAGGAGTCGCTGCCGGCCGACCTGCTGCTGCTGCATCAAGGCGTGGCGCCCAACGTCAATCTCGCGAACGCGATCGGTTGCGCCCATGACTGGGACGATGTGCAGCTCTGCTGGTCGCCGCGTCTCGACGAATGGTTCGCGTCGAGCATCGAGGGCGTCTCGATCGCCGGTGATGGCGCGGGAATTGCCGGCGCCGAGGCGGCGGCGCAGCGCGGACGAATCGCCGCCCTCGGCGCCGCCTTGCGTCTTCGACGCATCGATGCGGCCCAGGCGGCGCAGCAGGTCGCGGGCCCGAGATTCGAGCTTGATGCGGCATCGCGCGGACGGCGTTTCCTCGATCTGCTCTACCGTCCGGCGCCGCAGTTTCGCGTGCCCACGGCCGCGACGATCGTATGCCGCTGCGAGGAAGTCACGGCGGCGCAGATCGTCGACGCGGTCAAGCTCGGTTGCACCGGACCCAATCAGCTCAAATCCTTCCTGCGCTGCGGCATGGGTCCGTGTCAGGGGCGGCTCTGCGGGCTCACGGTGACCGAACTGATCGCCGCGACACGCGGCGTGCGGCCCGAAGCGGTCGGGTATTACCGGCTGCGCCCACCGGTCAAACCGATCACGCTCGCCGAGCTCGCCGCCATGCCGAAAAGCGACGCTGACGTGACGGCCGTGGTGCGGGGGTGAGCGGCTGGGATGCCATCGTCATCGGCGGCGCGCAGATCGTCCGCGCCTGGGCCGGCATCGAGGCGCGCATGCCCGACCACATCCCGATCATCGCCGAGCTGAGCGAAATGTCGTCTCCCCTTCTCCTGCCGGCAGAGAAATGCGCGACGCGTCCCCTCCTGGTCGCGGCACGCGACTAGGAGGGGTGGCCGCGTAGCGGCCGGGGAGGTTCCTTGAACACAAAGAGGTCCCACGAAACCTCCCCGTCAGCGCGCTGTTGCGCGCTGCCACCCCTAGCCGCTGTGCGGCCGGGAGGGGACGTGCGAATGCAACAACTGCGAGGGTGAACGGCTCACGATCGGCGGCGGATCGCGCGCTGGATCTTCGGCATCGCAGCGACGTAGCCTCGATCATTGTGGGCATCGGCCTGCCTACCGAGGAGCGACCGCCATGCTGACGTTGTTTTTCGCACCGGGGTCGAGCTCGATGGCGCCGCATATCGCGCTGCATGAGATCGGCGTGGCGTTCGAGAGCCGGCCGGTTTCCTTCGCGCGTCGCACGCAGCTCCTGCCCGAGTATCTGGCGCTCAATCCCGAGGGCAAGGTCCCGACGCTGCTCATCGACGGGCGGCCGCTCACCGAGGTGGCCGCGATCCTCTTCTATCTCGCCAAGCGCTTTCCCGAGTCTGGGCTGCTATCGGCCGACGGGCTGGAAGGCGAGGCGCAGGCGATCTCCTGGATGTCCTTCCTGGCCTCGACCGTTCATCCCGCGCGCGCGCTGGGCGCCGAGCGTGCGGCCATGGCCTATGGCATCGCCGATCAACGGCTCGGCGCACGCGATTGGGCGCTCGACCGCTACTCGATCGTCGACATCCATCTCTTCCGCCTTTACTGGCGCTTCGCCAATTCGCTCAAGCCCGCGCCGGGATCGTTCCCGAATCTGCAGGCGCATTTCGACCGCATGATGCAGCGGCCGGCGGTGCTTCGGACCTGCGCGATCGAGGCTGCGATCGGCTACGAATTGCCGGGCTGAGCGAAGCGGCTCAATACCCTTGCGCGAGGTCGACGAGGTTCTTGAGTTTCCTCTTGCCGAGATAGCGCCGCAGATTCTCGGCGAAGATGTCGAGGCCGCGCGCGACATAGACCGAGCCGTCATCGACGCCCGCATGCGGGCTGGCGATCAAATTGGGCACGTCCCAGAGTGGCGAGTCCTTCGGCAGCGGCTCGGGATCGAAGACGTCGAGCACGGCGCCGGCCAGCGTTCCCGCGCGCAGCCGTTCGGCCATCGCCGCGTAATCCATCACCCGCGCGCGACCGAGATTGACGATGCCGCAATGCGCCGGCAGCAGATCGATCGCCTTGCGGTCGATCAGATTCTCGGTGGCCCGCGTGATCGGCAGCGTCACCACGAGGAAATCGGCCGATGGCAGGATCCTGGCCATGTCCTTGGCCTTGACCACGCGATCGAAGCCGGCGACGGGCTTGCCGCTCGTGTTGATGCCGATCGTCTTCATGCGATGGCGTTTGGCCTGACGCGCCACGGCCTGGCCGAGCGCGCCGGCGCCCGCGATCACCGCGGTCTTGCCTTCGATCGGCGTGGTGTAGACCGGTGTCCATTCATGGCGGCGCTGGCTGCCGACGAAACGCTGCACCGCGTGATTGAGGAGCAGCATGCAGGTCAGACCGAACTCGCCGCCCTTGGGACCATGCAGGCCGGAGGCGTTGGTCAGCAGGAAGCTGGGATCGAGCTTGGGCGCCAGCTTCTCCACGCCGGCATTGAGCGACTGGATCCATCTGAGCTTGGGCGCCTGTGCGCGCAGCGTCAGCGGATCGAAGGCGACGCCGAGCACGATCTCCGCCTCGGCGAGATGCTTGGGGTCGGCGCGCTTGGGGTCGGCGCCATAGGCGAAGCGGAACTTGTCGAACAGGCCTGGATGGCGACGTGACGCCGCCTTGATGCGCTCGGGCGTCAGCGCCTGGGTCGGGTCGCCATCGGGCTCGTCGGCGACATAGACGAGCGGACGCGATGCAGGCTTGGCCATTTGGGTTCCCCCTCCCGAGAATCGACTGATGGTCACCCTAGCGGAAGACAGGCGGATTGCACCTGCCTTGCGGTCCCGCCAGACGGTATCCTCGGCGGGCAAGGCGGGAGGACGCGGATGCCGAAGCTGAAGATCGGTCTGGCGCAGACGCACCAGACATCGTCCATGGATGAAAATGCCGCGACCATCGCGCGGTTCGTCGCGCAGGCCGGCGCCGCCGGTGTGCAGATCCTGTGTTTTCCCGAGGCGCAGACCGCGGGCTACCGCGTGGACATCGCACCGGCCGCCGCGCCGGTGCAGCAGGCGAGGCTCGATGCGCTGCACGCCGAAACCGCGCGCAGCTGCGGTGCGCTCGGCATGGCCTGCATCCTCGGTACGGAAACGCCGTTGCCGGGGAATCCGCCCGGTGGCAAGCCGTACAATTCCGCGCTGGTGATCTCGCCCTGGGGCGAGATCCTGGGCGTGCATCACAAGACCAGGCTCACGCCGCTCGACGCGCTCGCCTACACGCCGGGTCACGGCTTCGCGATCTACGAGCTGTTCGGGGTCAAGATCGGGATCGTGATCTGCTACGAGGGCTTCCGCTTCGCGCACACGACGCGCGACTGCGTGCGCCAGGGCGCTCAGCTCGTCTTTCATCCGCAGAACAACACCACGCGGCCCAATGACTGGAAGATCCTCGTGCATCACGCCATGGCGGTGACCCGCGCGGCCGAGAACACGATCTGGTTCGCGTCGTGCAATGTCTGCCATCCCGACCACCAGAATTGTCGCTCGCTGATCATTGCCCCGGATGGCCGGATCCACGCGCAATCCGAACTCAAGCGCGAGCAGCTCGTCGTCGCCGAGATCGACACGGATCTGGCGACCCGCGCGATGTACAAATTCGACGTCGGCGAAGACGCGACGGACGAGTGCGCGCAGATGCTGTTCGCGGCGACGGTGAAGAAGGCGGAATATCACCGCGGGTGAGCGCCGCGGCATCGCGCGATCCCGCGCTACATTCGGGGCTTCAGCGTCGCCATGAAACGGCGCAGCTGGGGCGCCCATCTCGCCGCGTCCACGCCGCCGCTGGAGTGCCCGAGATCGGTATCGATCTCGACATACTCGGCCGCGATGCCATGCGCGGCGAGCTTGGGCATCACGCGCGCCGCGAGGCTCGGCGGAAAGATGCGATCGGTGCGCGAGAGGACGTAGAGCACGCGCGCCTTGATCTTCGCGAATTCGGGCTCGACGTCGAAGCGGATATTCGCGCGGCGCAAAACGATCAGCGCATGCGCGTCGAATTCGCGTGCCCAGGTCTCGGCGCGGCGCCGGATCTCGGCCTCGCGCGCAGCCGCATCGGGGAACGCGGGCGTGAGCTGCTCTTCGATGCCGTAGAGCTTCAGCGTATCGATGCGCAGCTGCGTGAGCGTCGGCAGGATGCCGCCGCGCTCGTAGTAGCGCCCGCCATTCCAGTTCGGATCGCGGGCGAGATGGGCGACGAGTTCATCGAGGCTCGACGCGCCGCTGGGTGAGCGCGGCGACGAGATCGCCGGCACGATCCCGGTGACGAAATCCGGAAAGCTCACGGCCCATTGGAACGCCTGGAATCCGCCATAGGATGGGCCCGCGACGGCGACCAGGCGCTCGACGCCGAGCGCGTCGAGCAACGCGCGCTGCGCGGTCACGATGTCGACCAGCGAGATGTCCGGGAAATCCGGCCCATAGGGTTTGCCCGTACGCGGATCGATGCTCGCGGGCCCGGTCGACCCATAGGCGGAGCCGAGCATGTTCGAGGCGACCACGAAGAGACGATCGGTATCGATCGGCTTTCCCGACCCTACCAGTCCACCCCAATACCCCTCGGCGGCAGCGCCGCCGACATCGACCATGTGATGGCTGCTGGTGTAGCCATGGGTGAGCAGCACCGCATTGCGCCCGTCCGGCGCGAGGCGTCCATGCGTGACATGGGCGAGCTCGAGCTCGGGAAGCACGTCGCCGTTCTCGAGACGGAATTGCTTGGCGCGAAAGACCTGGCTGGACATCATCATGAAGACCCAGGATGGGTTGCGGGAAACCCGGCGAAGGTCGCGCGTCCGGCGCATCCGAGTCCACTCCGACGCCGGGGCAGGGCGGCTGCGGCGATATGCCTCGAGGGTCGTTGGTGGCGTGGGAGCATGCTGATCGGTCGGCACGCAAATCTGGAGAGCGTTCATGAGCATCGACGCCACGGCCATCCGTGTCTGGGATCCCTTCGTCCGCATCGCGCATCTGCTGCTGATCGTCGGTCATCTCGGCGGCGTGGCGCTCGCCAGCCTCGTCCATCGCGAGAACCTGCCGCGCGCCATGGTCACGGGCCGCAAGACGATCGCGACCGAGTCGCACGCGTGACGATCGGCGCGGCGCCGATGCCGAAAGGCATCTTCACCTATGCGTGGAGGACCAGCGGCCGCCATCAGCTTTGGCTCTGCGGGCTGGCGATCATGATCTTCCTGTTGACGATGGGGCCGCTGGAGCTGCAGCGGCGCATCGTCAACTCCGCGCTCGAGGCCGGTGTCATCGATCGCGTCGTCTGGCTCTGCGTCGCCTACGCCGCGCTCGTCGTCGGCGCCGGCGGCATCAAGCTCGGCTTCAACGTCTACCGAGGTTGGATCAGCGAAAACGCGGTGCGCGATCTGCGCACGCGGGTCTACGATCACGCGGTCGAGCGGACGGACAGCAGCGACGTGGAGCAGGAAGGCGTCGGGATGTCGATCATCCTGGCGGAAGTAGAGCCGGTCGGCGGGTTCGTCGGCATGAGCTTCTCCGAGCCGCTCATGCAGCTCGGCACTTTGCTCACGGTGTTCGGCTACATGATCGTCCTCCAGCCCTGGATGGCGGCGTTCAGCATCGGGCTGTTCTCCGTGCAGGTGCTGTTCATCCCGCGCATGCAGCGCCTGATCAATCGCCACGCCGCGTCGCGCATCCAGGTGATGCGCGAGCTGAGCGGCGCGATGATCGACGATCTCGGTCCCGGCCCGACCTCGGCCGAGCGCCGGAAGATCTTTCATCTCCGCGTCGACCGGATCTTCGGGCTGAACATGCGGATCTTCTGTTGGAAGTTCACGATGAACTTCCTGATGAACCTCACGCATCACCTCGGCGTGATCGGCGTGCTCCTGGTCGGCGGCTGGTTCATCGTCCACCACCAGCTCGAAGTCGGCACCGTCGTCGCGTTCATCACCGGCCTGAAACAAGTGATCGATCCCTGGGGCGACCTGATCAATTACTTCCGCGAGATGACGGTCTCGCAGGTCAAGTACCGGCTGATCGCGAATGTCCTCGATGGACCGGCGGCGAGCTAGCTCGTCGTGAACATGCAGGGCTCGACCTGGCCGGCGCGCCAAAGGATCAGCAGATCTCGGCGCCGTTGATGCATTTCTGCAAGCGTGCCGACAGGTCGCTGACGATCGGCGGCTTGACGAGGTCGGCGTGTCCGCCCGGCAATCGGTGGACCCCGATCGCGCCTCGGGCCCATCGTACCCCCGGGACGCGTACCCCCGGGACGTACCCCCGGGTACGTCCCGGGGGGCCCCGTGCCGAGGACCCGCCCCGTGCGGCCATCGCGGCCGAGTCGACGTCGTCGAACTCTCCATGCACGGCGACGCGCGCGTGGTGTGTAGGATGCTTCGTGTCACAACCCAGGAGGAAGACCCGAGATGGCAAAAGGTCAGATGCGCGGCAATCGTGAAGCCAAGAAGCCCAAGCAAGCGAAGGTGAAAGTCATCGCGGCAGCTTCGCCCTTTGCAGCCGCCAAGACGAAGATCGCGCCGGCGCCGACCAAGAAGCGCTAGAAAAAGAATCGGGGACGTACCCCCGGGTACGTCCCCATTTGCTCCCGTGCAACTCGCACAGACCGATCCCGCCGAGCGTGGCGCTGGCGTGCTCGGTGACGAAGGACCCGATCTGCGCAGGCTGCGCGAGGGCGGTCCGCAGACCAGCCTGACGATCACGCCATCCTTCGCCGCGCGCTACCGAAGCAACGTCTACGATACGCGCCGTGGCCGCATCGGCGGCTTCTATATCGAGCCGTCGATGCTCGCGTTCATGCGCACGTCGCTCGACGAGGCCGGCCGATCGGGCGTCGCGCTCGGCGCCTATGTCGATCACCAGGTCTTCGGCGGCCGCGCGGCGCGCGATGCCGGCTACACGCTGCTGCGCGCCATCGCCCAATATGATTTTTCCCTCGGGCCCTGGGAGATCGGCGTTCACTACGCGCCCTCGATCACATTCGAGGGCGATACCCAGACCACGGACTACATCGCGCACGATCTGTGCGTGAGCATGGCGCGCGACTAGGATCCGTCGACGGTTCTTGGCCTGTCGGCCAATCAGCTTCGGCTGGAGCCGCGCCTGATCCTGCTGCGCCGTATGGCCGACCGCGATGCCGAGACCAAGACCCAGCTCACCGGCAGCGTCGATGTCGAATTCATGCTCGACGCGACCTGGTCGATGTTCGCGCTGGCCAGCGTCCAAGGCGCGCGCTTCGATCGCATCGCCGGCGGCGATGCGCGGATGACGTTCAGCTGGCGCTTCTGAACGGTGGCCGTGACCGCAAGGCGCTGGGATGATTTGGCGGGCGTGAGAAGCCGCGCTACTGGTTTCATTCGATCTCACAGCGTCTTTTCACGCATGCCACCGCGCCAGCTGCCGGAGTCCGACCATGACCCTCGTCGATCTGCGAAGCGATCTGCTGAGCCGGCCAACGCCGGCGATGATCGAGGCGATGATGCGCGCGGCGGGCGAGCCGACCCATTTCGGGCTGCGCGAAGATCCGCGTCAGCTCGAACTGGAGAAGCGAGCCGCCGATCTGCTCGGGCAGGAGGATGCGCTGCTGTTTCCGACATGCACGATGGCGAACCAGGTCGCATTGATGCTCCTGACCCGGCCCGGCGACACGGTGGCGGCGCCGCGCGATGTGCATATCGTGACGTCGGAAGCCAATGCGCCGGCCATCCTGGGAGGTGTGCATGTCGAGTTCGTGCCGGGCGACTCACCGATGCCGCCGCTTGCCGCTTGGCAGGCGATCGTCTGTCGTCGGGGTGACACGCAAAACGCGCCGGTGACGATGTTCGCTCTGGAGAACTCGCATTATCGCGCCGGCGGCGCCGTGGTCAACGCCGGCGCTACGGCCGCGCTTGCCGACGTGGCCAGAGAGAATGGCATCAAATTGATGATCGATGGCGCGAGGTTGTTCGATGCGGCGGTCGCACTCGACGCCGCGCCGCGTGACCTCGCGGGTCATGCCGACGCGGTGTCGATCAGCCTCAACAAATCCCTGGGCGTACCCAATGGCGCCATGCTGGCCGCATCGCGCGTATTGATCGAGCGCGCGCTCGTCCTCCGGCAGCGACTCGGCGGCGGTCTGCGGCCCACCGGGATTCTCGCGGCGGCAGGTCTGGTGGCGATCGCGGATTGGCGATTTCTGGCCCAGGATCAGCGCCGCGCTCGGACGTTGGCGCAGGGGCTCGGCCGGCTCGCGGGGCTCGAGGTGATCGCACCCGCCACGAACATCGTCGTCGTCGCCATCCGCGCGCCGGATCTGACGCCTCCGGAACTCTGTACGCGGCTGGCTGCGCATGGCGTGCTGGCGCTGCCATTTGGCGACGACAGGATCCGCTTCGTGATCTATCGCGGCATCGCTGATGCCGGGGTCGAGCAAACCATCTCTGCGATGTCGAATAGCCTCCGCGGCACTTGACTCTCGGGTGCGTGACTCTCGGTCGCGCCCAGGCGGGCTGTTCGCGCTTCGAGACTCGTGCATGATGACGCGTCAATCAGGAGGACGCGATGGCAAAGGGTTACTGGTTCTTTCAGGCGACAGTGCGTGACATGGAGACCTACAAGAAATACATCGCCGCCGATCGGGTCTCGTTCGAGAAGTTCGGCGCGCGCTACCTCGTGCGCGGCGGCGAGCACCAGATCGTCGAGGGCAAGGCGCGCGATCGCCAGGTCGTGATCGAGTTCGACAGCTACGAGCAGGCGCTCGCCTGCTACCATTCGCCCGAATACCAGGCGGCGGCGAAGTTCCGCTTCGCCTCGGCCGATTCCGACGTCGTCATCGTCAAGGGCGTTGACTGACCGGGTCATGATCAAGACGCCGCAAAGCTACCCGGAACTCGCCGATCCGCAGCTGCGCCCTCGCTACACGGGGATCGCCAGCTTCTTTCGTGCGCCCTATGTCGAGACTTTGGCGGCGCTGGACATCGCGCTGATCGGCGTGCCGTTCGATGGCGGCGTCACCAACCGCACCGGCGCGCGCCACGGCCCGCGCGAGGTGCGCAACCAGTCGAGCCTGCTGCGCAAGGTCAATGGCGTCACCAATGTCGATCCTTACGCGCTCGCGCGCATAGCCGATATCGGTGATGCGTGGATCGAACGACCCTTCGCGCTCGAATCCGCGCTCGACGAGATCGCGGCATTCTTCCGCAGCGTTCACGCGGCCGGCATCGTGCCGGTCTCGGTCGGCGGCGATCATTCGGTGACGCTGCCGATCCTGCGCGCGATCGCCGCGCATCGTCCCGTCGGCATGGTCCATGTCGATGCGCACTGCGATACCGGCGACGACTATCTCGGCTCGCGCTTCCATCACGGCGCCCCGTTCCGGCGCGCGGTGGAGGAGGGGCTGCTCGATCCCAAGCGCGTGATCCAGATCGGCATCCGCGGCACGACCAACGTGCCGGACATGTGGAAATTCAGCACCGAGAGCGGCATGCGCGTGCTGCCGATGGACGAATTCCAGGACAAGGGCTGGCGCTACGCGCTCGACGAGGCGCGCCGCGTGGTCGGCGACGGCCCGGTCTATGTCTCCTTCGACGTCGACGGGCTGGATCCGATCTACGCGCCCGGCACCGGCACGCCCGAGGCCGGCGGCATCACGATGATCGAAGCGCTGCGATTGGTGCGCGGGCTCCAAGGTCTCGACATCATCGGCGGCGACGTCGTCGAGGTCGCGCCGCCCTTCGATCACGGCAGCCTCACCGCCTTTCACGCCGCCTCGATCCTGTTCGAGATCCTCTGCATCACCGCCGATGCCTTCACGCGGCGCCAGTGATGGCAGGTCTGATGTGGAGAATCCTGTCAACGGATCGCTGGTGAGTGAGCGCAGGGGGATGACGAAGGGCTTGCCGTCGCGGGCGTGATCGACGAGCGCCTCGAAGCCTAAGACTTCGGCGAGCAGGCCGGTCGTGATCACATCGCCGGGTGCGCCACCGGCGATCCTGCGCCCACGGTCGAGCACGCACAGCGCATCGCAATGACGCGTGGCAGCATTGAGATCATGCAGCACGATGATCGTGGTTAGCCCGCGCTCGTTGGTCATGCGTCGCACGATGCCCAGCACGTCGATCTGATGACGCAGATCGAGCGCGCGGATCGGCTCGTCGAGCAGCAGCAGCAATTTCGGGTTCGACGCCAGGACCTGCGCCAGCAGCACGAGCTGGCGCTGCCCGCCGCTGAGCTCGCCAAGCTGACGCGGCGCCAACTCCGCGATCTCCAGCGTTTCGAGGACTTGTCTCGCGGCGGCGAGATCCTCCGGCGCGGCGCGCAGCGTCAGCGTTTTGAGCCGCCCGAGCAGCCCCGTCATCTCGCCGGGCCCGGCGACGAGATCGACCGAATCGACGGTGCGACTGCGATTGCAGTCGTTGCAGCCCCGCTGGAGCTGAAGCCTCACCAGTAGCTCCGTCGTACGTTGAGCGAGCCAGACGAAGAACTGCTCCCCGATCATCGCGGTGACGATGCCGATCGGGAACAAGGCACCCGGCACGATCATCTTGCTGGCGACCGACGCCGTGGACAGGAATGCCGCGAAATCCATCAGCGAGCGGCCGAGACCGTGCTCGATCGCATGAATCCCGCCGTTTCGGACGACGGTCATTCCCGCCCAGCCGGCGCGTTGCGCGTAGGGCTCAAGGCTCTTGCGCGTCGTTGCCTCGTCCATGTCGTGGCCGAGCCGCACCGCCTTCGGGCGATTGGTCCACGACGAACCGGCGAGGAAGACGAAGTCGGGATTGCTCGCGATCACTTACTCGGCGTTGAGCGGCCCCCAGGGCCCGGCGAATCCTGAGCATTGTCACGTGATGGCTCCTCAGATCCATCGATCAATGGTGATGGTTGCCGGTGGCTTTCAGGCGCTCGACCTGGATCGTCAGGTCGATCTTTCCGGTCTTCTCGAAGGTCACGCTCATCGGGAACCTGCCGCCTTCGCGCAGAAGTTTCACGAGGTTGATCAGCATCAGGGGGAAGCGCTGGCCAGGTTGCAGCGCGAGCGTTCCACCCATGGCGATCTAGGGGATGCATACAAGATTGCACAGCAAGTTGATGTGGGTACGAAAGGGCCGGCATCGCGTCGATCAAGCCAAAAAACGGAAGCGCAACCCGCAATTCATCCCCTCCTGTCGCGGCACGCGATAGGGGTGGGACGCGCGAAGCGCGTGACGGGGAGGTTCCTTGAATTCGAAGGGGTCTGTGCCTGTGGAGGTCCCGCGAGACCTCCCCGTCAGCGCGCTGACGCGCGCTGCCACCCCTTCCTAGCGCGTGCCGCGCCAGGAGGGGATGCGCTCATTCGGCGATCGATTGCGGGCGCCGAGACATCGTCTCGACGATGTGTGAATCGCCAAGCCATGGCGATGGGGATCGCCTCGACCGCGCGCATGAGCATCGTGCCGTCATCGCGGATCGTCGTTTGGAACTCGACCTTCTCCGCCGCCGGCGTGCTGGCGGCGACGATACGATCCGCCTCGCCGCAATTGATGATGGTCGCGTAGACGATGCCGGAGTGCTGCGGCCGTGTCGTCCCGTGGCACGAGTTCAAGGATCAGCGCCTTCGGTGCGACGCTCAGCCCCTGGGCATCGACGATCTCGACCACGATCCGATTGCGGCCGACCGTACCGGGCGACGCTTCGATCACGGCGTTGATGCGTGAGCCGGCGGCTGTCGCGGCGATGCCCTGCGAGTGCGTATGGACCTGCAATTCGCCCGGTGGTTGCGCGTTGCGCGGCGGCGGTGTGAGGCTGAGCGCGGGATCGGGCCGTGCGACCAGCAGAGAGAACAGCTCCGTGCCTGCGGCGAGCAGCACTGCCGCCGTGACGAGGGACCGCAGCACGACGTTCAGAGCCTGCCAGAACCGGTTCGCTTGGCCGCTCGTCTCCGGCGCGAAGCCATGCGGAATTTCCATCGCGACCGAGAAGACGAGCGTACCGGTGGCCGGATGCGAATCCGCTGCGGTGACTCGCCACGACGCGATGTCGACGGCTGGAGGGAGATCTGGTGGCAGCGCGATCTCGATCGTCGATCCGTCGACGCGCGGCGGCTCCGGCAGCACGGCATGCGCCAGCGCCGTCTCGAACGCCGTCAGGGCGACGCAGACGGTCAGCGCCAATGAAGGGAGGAAGCGCATCGCGCAACACTCGATCGAACGAAAGCCGAAGCGCGGCGCCGCGACCTGGGGCCACGCGCGAATTCATGGCTGCGTCAGATCGAGGTTGGCGGCGCGCGCGGCGAGCGATCCGCGCGGCATCGCATGCGCGGGACTCGGTGAGTCGATGGCGATGAAATGCGCCGTCGTGACGATCGGCGCCGGCGCCAGAAAGGTGACCATGGGCGGCGGCAGCGTCGGCTGGATCCAGCGCATCGGCGCGCATCGCGGGACCGGGCCGTCCGCGGTGCAGATGACCAGCGTGTCGCGGGACATGTCGAACCCGACGATTGCCGGCATCGGAAACAGCGCAGTGAAAAGGAACAGCAGCGCGGCTCGCCAGCCGGCACGGCGGGCGCCGGTCGGCGGAAAAATGGCAGATGGACCGAACATGCGCGCCGTGCACCATCGCCGCGCTGATCTTGCTGGCGCTGTTGATCTCGACGCGCGCGACCGCCTTCGTCATCGTGCCCTTCGAGCAGGTGACGGAGGTGAGTTCACCCGAAGACGGCGAGATCATCTATGTCCCGAGATCCGCGCCTTTCGCCACGGTGACGGCGACCGGACATTCCCTGCTCACCCATTTCGCGACGACCGGCTCGGAGCCGGTGAGCGTTTCCCATGTCGGCTTTCTGTCGCTGGACGGGCGCAGCGTCTTCTCGCGACCAAGCGACACGGTCCCCGCGAATAGCTTCACCGAACTCTTCGGTCAGAGGATCATCTATGCGGTCACCGATGTGCTCGGCGAGGGGCGGCATGTCGCCCAGATCGAGCACAAGATCTTCACCTCGGACTCGGTGATCCCGGGCATCGCCGTGGATACCAACATCTTCTACATCGTAGCCGTCGACATGCTGGAGCCCGCCGTGCTCATGCCGTTTGGCGGCCGGCGTGGTGTTGCTCGCGGCAGCACGTCGCCGCCGCAGCTGAACGCGCGATAAAATCCCCGATCCGGCTCAGCCGCGCTGGCGCGCGCGCCAGCGTTGATACATCTCGAGATGCGCGGCGACCGGAGGATAGCGGCCACGGATTCCGCCGCCTTCGGGGACTTTTCGACGCGTCCAGGTATCCTGCTTTTCCTTCTCGGAAGCCTGCTCGGCGGTCTCGCGTGCGGGATGCGCCGGCACGCCGCCGCCGCCATCCTCGTCGGCGACGATCAGGGCGCCCGGGAAGACGACGACGCCACCGCAGCCGATCGGTTGCTGGCTGGCGATCGCCATCAGGGTCGCCGGGCTCGGCGGCGCCGCGGCGCCGGCGCAGAAGACCGGCAAGTCCATGTCGCGCAGCTCGCGCACGTCGCGCATGCCGCCATCGGCGACGACGCCCACGACGCCGCAATCGATGAAGCGCGTGGCCAGTACGTCGCCGATCGCCCCGACGCTGCCGTCGCGTTGCATGTCCAGGACCAGGACATCGCCGCGCGCGATCGCCTCCGTCGTCGCGAGGACCACGCTGGTCGAGCTGCCGAGATCGGCGGACACGTTGAGATCCTCGGGTTGCGGCACATACCGCATCGTGAAGGCGGGGCCCACGAAGCGGCACAGCGTCGTGCTCAACGGCGAAATGCCGGTGATGGAGCGCATGCGCAGCCCACGCTTCTTGTACAGATAACCGGTGATCGACGCGGTCGACTCCGGTCATACCGCGCTCAAATTCGATCCGTTCCCGCATCTCGAGGATCCGCGTCGCCGCCATGACGGCTATCTCGACGGCGAGATGAGCCGGCAGGGCCAGAAGATCGCGGCGGATCTCACGGCGCTCGTCCGTCGCTTCGCGGGCCACGATATCGAGATTCTGATCGACGCCCACGGACGGTTCAACGTGCCGTCCGCGATCCGGTTGTGCCGGATGCTCGAGGACGTCGCCGACATCGATTGGTTCAAGAAACCGGTTCCGGTCGAGAGCTATCACGCGCTCGATCAGGTGCGCGAGAAGGTCAACGCGGCCATTTCGGTCGGCGAGCGGCTGCACACGCGCTGGGATTTCGTCGCGATCTTCGAGAACAAGCTCGCCGACTACGTGATGCCCGACGTCACCTGGACCGGCGGCATCAGCGAGCTGAAGAAGATCTCGACCATGGCCGCGGCCTATTACATTCCCGTGTCGCCGCATGATGCGAGCGGCCCGATCAATGTCGTCGCCGGCGCCCAGGTCATGTTGACCGTGCCGAATTTCAATCGCCTGGAAACCACGCATTTCGATCTCGCCAATTATAATCAACTCATCACCGTTCCGCTCGACAATGGCGGCGGACGACTCAGGGTGCCGAGCGGACCCGGGCTCGGCATCGAGATGAATGTCGAGTACATGCGCCGCCACGTGATCGACGGGATCGGCGGTTGAGAAGCGCGAGCAAGGACGGACATGGCCAATCGTCGGGGCGATCAGCCGCCGGAGAAGCACCAGATCCCTGCGATCGACCGCGCCGTGACTGTGCTCGGCATGCTCGAGCGCCGGCCGCGCGGTGCGACGATCCGCGATCTCGTCAGAGGCTTGGGGCTGCCGCGCACCAGCGTTTACCGCATCGTCAACTCGCTGGAACTGCATCAGATCGTGCGGCGCTCCGAGGCGGGCGAGTACACGCTCGGTCCGCGCCTTCTCGCGTTGGCGGCGCATGTCCAGGCGGAGCGGCAGAGCTTCGACTTCGCGGCGCTCGCCCAACCCTTTCTCGAACGGCTCGCTGCGGATCTCGGGGAGGCGAGCAAGGTTTCAGTTCTCGACGGCGATAGCGCCCTCGTCATTGCCGCCGTGTCCGGCAAGCGCGAGTACGCCTTGGCTATCGCGGTCGGCCAGCGGCTGCCGCCGCATGCCGGCGCGGCCGGGAAGGTCCTGCTGGCGAATCTGGACAGCAACGCGCGCGCGTTCGCGTTGGCGCGGCCGCTGATCGCACACACCTCTCAGACCCGCACCAATCGCAAGCGCCTGGTATCGGAGCTGAGGCGCATTCGCCGCCAAGGATGGGCGCAGGATCAGGGCGAGTTTCTGTCGGGCGTGCATGCTTTCGCGGCGCCGATCTTCGATCGCGCCGGTCGCGTGATCGGTGCGCTCAGCATCCCGTTCCTTTCCGGAGTCGTGCCGGCGCGCCTCGCGCAGTTGCGAATGGCTGCGGTGCAGACGGCCGCGGCGATTTCCGATGCCATTCCTGGTCCGGCGCGCGCCGCGTGCCGGCCGAAGCCCATGCGATCCATGGCAGACAGATAACCTGAACGCTTGCAGGCGGCGCGCCGGGTTGCACGCGCTCGGCGTTGGCGAGTCCGCTTCAGCTTCCGCCGTCGAAGCTCTTGCCCCGCGCGAGGAAGCCGTCGGTGTCGATCAGTTTATTGATGCCCGCGAAATCGAGCATGCGGTTGCGCCACGGCGTGGTCGTGCCGTGCGCCTTCAAGCTCTGGAAATAATCCTGCAGCGCGAAGGCGAGCGCGCGCACCGTGCCGCCTGGAAAGATCACGAGCTTGTAACCGAGCTTGTCGAGTTCCTCGCCCGAGAGGATCGGCGTCTTGCCGCCTTCGACCATGTTGGCCATCACCGGCACCTTGCCCGCGTAGCGCTTCGCGACCTGGGCGAGGTGATCGGCGCTCGGCGGCGCCTCGACGAAGATCATGTCGGCGCCGGCGGCGGCGTAGGCATCGGCGCGTGCGAGCGCCTTGTCGAAGCCTTCGACCGCGATCGCATCGGTGCGGCAGATCAGCGCCATGTCGCCGACTCGCGCATCGAGTGCCGCCTTGATCTTGCCGACCATCTCGGCCTTCGGGATTAGCGCCTTGTCCTTGAGATGGCCGCAGCGCTTGGGCGTCACCTGATCCTCGATCTGCACCGCCGAAGCGCCGGCGCGCTCGAAGCCGCGGATCGTGCGTTGGACGTTCAGCGCATTGCCGAAGCCGGTGTCGATGTCGACAATGACCGGGATCGTCGCGCGTTCGCGGATCGCGGCCAGCGTGTCGATCGCCTCGCTCACGGAGACGAGTCCGATATCGGGGAAGCCGAAGCGCGTGTAGCAGATCGATGCGCCAGACAGATACGCAGCCTCGAAGCCGGATTGTTCGACGAGCATCGCCGAGAGTCCGTCATAGATGCCCGGCGCCACGACGATGCCCGGGGTCGCGAAACGTTGCTTGAGCGAGACCATGTGATTTCCTAGCGACCGATGAGAGTGCAAAGTTCGTGCAGATCGGCGGCGCCGTCGAGCGTGCGGACCGCCGCCATCACGGCCTGCGCGTGCGCCACGCCCCAGACCGGCGCCGCCAGCGAAACGAATTTCGCTTCGATCTCCGCAGGCGGGTAGGGATCATCAGCGTCGCCGCGATTGCTGCGACATTCGGCGCTGAGCGCGCGGCCGTCCTGCATCGTGATGGTGACGCGCGCCGGCCGCTCGACGGGCAGGCGCGCCGTCATCGCCTCGTCCTCGCGCAACGTCACGCGCGATGCGAGATCGAGGATGCGCGGATCGGCGCGCGCCTCGGCGCGAAAGGCCGCTACGTCGGCGCGTCCCCGCGTGAGGAACGCCGCCACCGCGTAGGGCACCGAAAAGCGCGCAGCCAAGGCGTTGCGCGGGCGCGGCTCGGAGAGCTCGGCCGCCGCCGCGTAGGTATCGACCTCGACTCGCGTGATGTGATCGACATCGATCGCGCCATGCGCGGTGATGATCGTCTCCAACGCATCCAATGTCGCGTGGTTGTAGCGGCAGCAGGCGTGGCGCTTGAAGTAGTTGCGCGCGATCTCCCAGCGCGTGCCGAGCGCTTCGACCATCGCCTCCGACTTGAAGGCGGTTCCGGCGATGGCGCCGAACACATTCACCACGCCGTCGTGCTCGCCGGCGAATCCCGCCGCCGCCATCTCCCACGCCAACAGGCCGAGCTGGTTGGCCACGCCGGCATAGGCGTTGCGCACCGTGCCGCCTTCGAGCGCCGTGCGCATGCTCGTCGCCAATGAGAGCGACGAGGCGATGTTGATGATGTCGGCGAATTGCGCGGCATTCGCGCCGTTGAGCTTCGCGATCGCGACGGCCGCGCCGACCACGCCCCAGGTGCCGTGCGGGTGGTAGCCCGGGCGCAGCTGCGCGGCGGCCCCGATCCGCGCACCGATCTCGTAGCCGAGCGCGAACGCGATCAGGAAATCCTGGCCGCTGCTGCCCAGGCGCTCGGCGGTGACGAGTGCCGCCGGCAACACGTGGATCGAAGGATGCCCGCGCGCGAAACGATTGCCCTCGTCGAGTTCCAGCGCCGTGCCCGCGACTGCATTGAGGAAGGCGGCGCTCATCGCCGGCGCGCGCTGTCGGGTGCCGATCACCGCCGTCGCAGGACCGGAACCGCCGAGCTTGACGAGCCGCGCGACCAGCGCCGCGATCTCGGCCTCCTGCTGCCCCGCCACGATGGCGCCGAGCGTATCGAGCAGGGTGATGCGTGCACGCGCCACCACGGGCGCGGGCAGATCTCCAAAAACAGCCGTCTCGGCGAAGCGGCTCCATTGGGTGAGCCAGGCGGATGTGGTCATCTGTCGTTTCATCCAAGCGCTGAGACACGGCTGGCGCGCGATGCGCGGCGCGGGCGATGCTAGGTCGTGATCAGCGCCAGCGAAAGGGCGGCGGCGATGAGCGGCACGGAGACCATGGAAGCGCGCGATGTGGTGCGCGCGACTACGATGCTCGCGCCCGGCTTCGCGATGATGTTTCCCGGTGCGGCGAGTTTCACGCAGCACGCGGATTTCCTGGCCTGGGCGAAACCACGCTATCGCTGGATGAAGAAGCGCTATGAGCGCTTCGACGAGGCGCCCGGGAGCGCTGGCGGGACGATCGTCTCGTGTTTCGGCACGCTCTACGGCGAATGGCCCGATGGCCGCCCCTTCGAAGGCATCCGCTTCATCGCCCGATTCGTGATCCGCGGCGGCGATCTGGCCGATCAGCTGGTCTAGAATGATCCGGCTGAGATCCAATCCCGTGGCGGCTGATCCCTTGATCCGCCCGGTAAGGGCGAGTAAAACCGCCGCCATCCCAACGGTCGCCGCAGTAGCTCAGAGGTAGAGCAGCGCATTCGTAATGCGCGGGTCGGGGGTTCAATTCCCTCCTGCGGCACCATCTTTTCAATAGCTTAGCTAGGAATGCGCCGCCTCGGCTGGCGCGGTAGCTACCCCCTAGCTACCACCGGCCGTTCGATCCGCCGCCGTATGTCGGCACACCCGACCTTCGGCGGCCTACGGCAAACGCAGTGGTGAGATTGCAGGGCGCGTGAATGCTGTCGCTCAGCGGTCAGCACGCTGTCTCCAAAGTTCCCCAAAGCTCTCCCCATATTGAGCCCCGGCAAATGGTCTTCGCAGGTCATGTAATATTTCACAGCCAGAATTTCAGTTCAGTTGGCGCTTTGGCCGTCGCGAGCGGTCACTGAGAAGAAACGCATCTCAGAGTCTGTCCGGAGAGTTCAGGCTGGATTGCAAAGCTTTCTGAGCATGAGGCGGATTGAAGCGAGGCGCAAGAAAGCGAGCGCCTTGCGATTGAGGTTCTCCCAATCTTTTGCAAGCCG
>Ga0163144_10002869_pt1 | contig 39365 bp, 40 predicted proteins | sample OliLak19BULKMAT1_FD_123175 | JGI IMG/M metagenome (GOLD analysis project Ga0163144, IMG submission 123175) | Freshwater microbial mat bacterial communities from Lake Vanda, McMurdo Dry Valleys, Antarctica - Oligotrophic Lake LV.19.BULKMAT1 | ecosystem: Environmental > Aquatic > Freshwater >...
CTAGCCCCTTCGACACCCGAACGGAGCGCCGTCTGGTGGAGCGCGAAGCCGCCCCTGGGGGGCCGGAGCCCCTTCTGCCGCGCAGGCTCCTAGAGTTTCGACCGGCAGGGGTATGATCCGGCCCACGCCTGCCTCTGGCAGTCGTTCTCCCAAGGAGGCATGATGTTCGGACTCGGTGTTCAGGAACTCCTTATCATTCTCGTGATTCTTGTTTTCATTTTCGGCACGAGCCGCATCGCCGATCTCGGTAAAGGCATGGGCGAAGGCATCCGCAACTTCAAGAAGGCGATGAAGGACGATTCCACTCCTTCCTCGCCCGGTTCCCCTGAGGAGAAAAAGTAATGCGCGTGAATCAGAAACTGGCGGTTCTGGCGGTTCTTGCCATGGTCGGAACTGCGTGCAAGAAGGATGCGCCGTACGTGCCGGTCCCCGCTCCCCGGGCGACGCCGGCAGTGGTTCCCGCAAACCCGAGCCCCGCCCCCACGCCGAGCGACATGACGCCGCTTCCTGCGATGAGCGAGTACAACACGCTCCTCGGCACTCCGATCGACGAATTGGACCGCATGGGGATTCTGGGCGACGTGTACTTCGACTACGACCAGGCCGACCTTCGCGAGGCCGACCGCAACACTCTGGTGCGCAACGGCGAACGGATGAAGGAACTCGACTTCCTGGTGGTGACGATCGAAGGCCATGCCGACGAACGCGGCACCATCGAATACAACCTCGCCCTCTCCGACCGCCGCGCCCGCGTGGCCTACGACTACTTGATTTCGATAGGCATCGCCCCCTCACGTATCAAGGCCGTGGCCTACGGCAAGGAGATTCCCGTCTGCACCGATTCCAACGAAGACTGCTGGCAGCGCAACCGCCGCGCGCGCTTCGCCATCACCGGCAAGCTGGCCAGATAACCGGGCCGCATTGAGAGCGCGGGCCGAACCTACAAGGAACATGACGCAGTGAGTGGAGAACCGGCTCTCAAAGAAATAACCGGGCGTATCGGGAAGTACGACATCGTCAAGCCCCTGGGCAAAGGGGCGATGGGGATCGTCTACCTCGCCAAGGACTCGATGCTCGACCGCGAGGTGGCCCTCAAGGTCATGGTGTCGAACATCGCCGACGATCCCGACCTGAAGATGCGCTTCGAGCGCGAGGCGAAAGCGGTCGCCAAGCTCTCGCATCCAAACGTGGTCAACGTCTTCGACCTCGGTTACCACACCGACGGCTCGCCGTTTATGGCCATGGAATTGCTCCGTGGCGAAGATCTCCAGAAGACGCTGCGCATGGGGCCCATGCCGCTCGAGCGCAAGGTGTCGATCATCGTCCAGGTGCTCGTGGGTCTGGCCCATGCCCACCAGGCCGGCATCGTCCATCGCGACATCAAGCCCGCGAACATCTTCATCGGCAACGACGGCGCCGTGAAGATCATGGACTTCGGTGTGGCCCGGCTCACCACCGCCTCCGTCACCGGAACCGGCGCGATCGTCGGTACCGCCGACTACATGTCGCCCGAGCAGGTGAAGGGCGCGCGCGTCGACGGACGGTCCGACCTCTTCAGCGTCGGTTGCATGTTTTTCGAGATGCTCACCGGGAAGCGGCCCTTCCACGCCGAGAACCTCATGGCGATCTTCTTCAAGATCACCCACGACGATCCCAACTGGAACATTCTTCCCTCCGGCCCGGAGTACGACGCTCTCACCCCGGTCCTCGCGAAGGCTCTGTCGAAGGATCTGGGAGAGCGCTACGAGAACGCCACTCAATTCGCCATCGCCCTGCGCGACTACCTCGCCACCTACGGCACGTCGGCCTCCGCGGCCAATCACGCCCTCGACGATCTGGTCGATCTCAACGCGCCCACCGGAACTCCCGCACCCCTCGAGGACCTGCTCGACGACACTTCCGCGAGCGACGGCACGGTCGATCTCTCCCGCGGCCAGGCTCCCACCCGGGTCGGCGCCCCCGCCACCATCGCCGGTGCTCGCGCGGGCTCCAGCCCGACGCTTTCCGGGGCCACCCGGGTGGGGGCGACGCGGGTCGGGGCCACCCGCGTCCAGACCCCGGCCGCTCCTCCTCAGAGGATCGAGCCCAAGGTGGTCGTCGAGGCTCCCAAGTCGAACACCGGCGTCATCGCCGCCGGATTTGTCTTCGTGGCGGCAACGCTCGGCGGCGGCCTCTACTTCATCGCTGACAAGCTCGAGCGCAACAAAGCCGAAACGGCGGCGGAGGCGACGCCTTTACCCATCGAGGCTCCCACCGTCGCCACGCCGGTCCCGACTCCGATGGTGGTCGCGACCGCGGCGCCCGCCCCGAAATTCGAGCCGGCCGCGGGAAAGGCCGCGAGCATCGTTCAAGCCGCGAGCGACGCTTTCAGCCGCAGTGACTATGACCGCGCGATCCAGAAATCGCAGGAGGCTCTGCGCGAGGATCCGGGGAGTTCCGCAGCGCAGAAGATCCTCGATCAGGCGCGCAATGGCAAGGACGCCCGGGGCCGGCTCGTCGCCGCACGGAGTGCTCTCGCCGCCAAGGACTTCACCCGCGCCCGGCAGATCGCCCAGGAGGCGAGCGCCAAAGCGTCGTGGGACTCGGAAGTGACCGAGGTCCTCAACGACATCGCCAAGGCCGAAGCCGCCGAGCAGGCGCTCGCGGTGAACGCAGCCCAGGCCAAAGCCCTGGCCGATAGGCAGGCCCGCGAGACCGAGATCAATGGCCTCCTTTCCCGGGCGACGGCAGCGCTTGGCTCGGACAAGTTCGACGAAGCCCTCTCTCTCTACGACGAAGTCCTCAAGCTCGATCCCGGCAACGGCCCCGCCCAGAGCGGCAAGATCGGCGCGATGACCGCGAAACGTACCGCCGCGGCAAGCAACGCCGTGGCCCCGGCTCCGGTGGCCCCGTCGGGCAAGGGCTTTTCGAGCGGCCGCACCGACAAGAAGGCCGGCGGCCCGCAGGGGCTGTCCGGCGCGGGCTTTGGTGAAGCCGCGGGCGTCAAGTCGGCCACCCAGGCCGCCGACATGCCCGGCAGCGTCAGCTTCGAGCTTCAGCCCAAGAACCCGCGCCCCGGCGACAACTACAAGGTTCTGGTGAAGTTCACGAACGAGGGAAGCGCGCCGATCGCCCTCACCTCCCTCACCGTGCGCCTGAACATCAACGGCAAGGGCGTGGGCGCGGCGCAGCCGCTCGCGGTTTCGAGCGTCGCCCCCGGTGACACCGCGATCGTCTACTCCGCGGGCGAAGTCTGGAGCGACTCCATCACCGAATGGGCCTACACCGCCACCCTGACCGGGTCGAAGAGCGAGACGTACCGCAACACCATCAGCTGGAAGTAGGGCGGCCCCCGGCTCCTGCGCCGGTTGGCGCAGCGCGAAGTGTTGGCAGTAGGATCAAGGATCATGAAACGGTCTCCCGCCCTAGACGCAACCCTGCTTTCGTTGTTCGTGGCCACGAACGCCTTCGCCAACGACCCGCCGCTGGTCGAGCACCAGCCGGCCCAGTGTTCGCTCATCGCAAAGCCCATCGAGCTGTGCGCCTCGGTTCTCGATGACGGAGACATCGCGAAGGTCAGGACCTATTTCAGGCGTCCGGCCGAAAAGGAATACCTCATCTCCGAGATGACCTTCGAGGGCGCGCGTTTCTGCACAACCCTGCCCGGAGTCAAGGCGGGCAAGCTGCGATCGCTCGAGTACTACATCCAGGCCATCGACACCGAGTACGAAAGCAAGCGCACGAGCACCTATCAGTTGCTCATCCAGTCCGAGGAGGACTGCGCTTTCCCGGCGACTCAGAAGGACCCCAAGAAGGCCTCGGCCATCACCGTGCACGCGACGTCGGGCAAGCAGGGCTCGAAACTGCCGGACTATCTCGAACCCGCCGGGGTCACCTTCGTTCCCATCGCAAAGAAGTAGCCGGAGCGCCCGACTAAAGGCCCGTCCCCTTCCTGGGCGCCAGCTTCAGCATGCCGTGGATGGCGCCGAGGGCGAGGAGCATGAAGACGCCATGGAGATAGCTCGGCATCATGGTCCACAGGTCGGCGTGAGAGGCGGCGATCATGCCCACGAACATCGGGGCCGAGAGCCAGAGGTTGATGCGGGAGAAGAGAAGCGCCTTCTTCGGCACGTCGGGGGGGGCGGGCGGATTCACGCCGAGCAGGCCGCCGAGAATCTGCTTCTGGGCAGGCCAGATCACGAACCAGACGTTGAACCACATCAAGGAGCCGAGCGCTCCTCCAACCAGCATCCACATGCCCCGTCGGGAGAAACCACCATCCGTGTCCCAGAGATTGCCGCCCATGAGATAGGTGATCGCGAACAGGAACCATCCGATCAGGAACGTCCACATCGCTCCCCAGCGGAACCACCACAAGGCCCGCAGGAGCAGCGCCGGATTCACCTTGGGTTTCAGTTCCTTGTCGAGCACCCCCTGGAACGGAACATTCACGAAGTTGAAGAAGTAGAGATGTCCGATCCAGATCACACCGGCGAAGATGTGGAACCAGCGCAAGACGAGCTGGATGAAGGCGGACAATTCGGGGCTGGGCATCGGGGGTTCTCCAGAAAAGGGGTCGAAGTGGGATCATAGTGGGGGAAGGGCTCGACGGAACAGGCACTGTCGGGGCCGGAACAAACAAACCTGATGCCCCCTGCAAAGAACGCCGACCGCAAGGCCGATTTCAAGTCGCCTTCCGGTCTCCCCCGGCCCGCCATCGCTCCGGCGGTTTCCCGCGACGTGCCCTCGCCCGGGACCTTTCCCTTTACCCGCGGCGTCCATCCGGGCGGCTACCGCTCGAGGTTCTGGACCATGCGGCAGTACGCGGGCTTCGGCACCGCGAGGGAATCAAACGATCGGTATCGCTATCTCCTGGCCCAGGGGACCATGGGCCTGTCCGTGGCTTTCGACCTCCCCACCCAGATCGGCTACGACTCGGACGATCCGCACGCGATGGGCGAGGTGGGCCGGGTGGGCGTTGCCATAGATTCGCTCGAGGACATGGAGACCCTCTTCGATTCGGTCCCCCTCGACAAGGTCTCGACCTCGATGACGATCAACTCGACGGCATCGAGCCTCCTCGCCCTCTACATAGCGGTGGCCCGCCGTCGCGGCATTCCGGAGGAAGCTCTTTCGGGCACGGTCCAAAACGACATCCTGAAGGAATACGTCGCCCGCGGCACGTACATCTACCCGCCGAAACCCTCCCTGCGTCTGGTGACCGACCTCTTCGCGTATTGCCATGAGCGGGTGCCGAAGTGGAACACCATCTCGATCTCGGGCTACCACATCCGCGAAGCCGGCTCGACCGCCCCCCAGGAACTCGCCTTCACCTTCGCCCACGCGCTCGAATATGTCCGCGCGGCGAAGGAGAAGGGTCTCGACCCGAATATTTTCGGAGAACGGCTGTCTTTCTTCTTTGCCTGCCATTCGGACTTCGTCGAGGAGGTCGCGAAGTTTCGCGCCGCGCGAAGGTTGTGGGCGAGGCTGATGAAGGAGCGTTTCGGCGTCACGAATCCGAAGGCGCAGCACCTGCGGTTCCATGTTCAAACCGGCGGGGTGACCCTCACCGCGCAACAGCCGGAGAACAACATCGTTCGGGTCACCATTCAGGCCCTCGCCGCGGTCCTCGGCGGGTGCCAGAGCCTGCATACGAACTCGATGGACGAGGCGCTCGCCCTGCCCACCCAGGCCGCGGCCAAGCTGGCGCTTCGCACGCAGCAGGTGATCGCGCATGAGACCGGCGTCGCCGACATGGTGGATCCCCTCGGGGGTTCCTTCGCGGTGGAAGCCGCGACCGACGACATCGAAGCCGAAGCCCTGCGCGTGCTCGATGGAATCGAGGCGAAGGGCGGGGCTCTCAAGGCCATCGAGCGGGGCGAGATCCAGCGGGAGATCGAAGAGTCGGCGTACCGGTTTCAAAGAGGGCTCGAGCTCCACGACACCGTCATCGTCGGCGTCAATCAGTTCCAGGAGGAGAACGAGGCTCCGCGCACCGATCTCCTGCGCGTCGATCCGGCTCTCGAACGCGACCAGGTGGAACGGGTGCGGGCGCTCCGGGCGCGGCGCGATCCTGCCGCCTGGTCGAGCACCCTGGGGGCCCTCGAGATCGCCGCAAAAACGGGCGCGAACGTCATGCCCCCGATCATCGAGGCGGTCCTCGCCTGGGCCACGGTGGGCGAGATCGCGACTTGTCTTCGGGGCGTGTTCGGCGAACATCGCGACGCGGTGTGAACGGCCGGCGCGACCTTGAGCCTGGAGCAGCGCTCCGGCGCCTCTTCTTCGGGATGCGACCCGAAGAGGCCATCGCCTTCCTGTTTCTCCTCCCCACCACCTGGATAACCGGAATCGCCCACTACTTTGCCCCCGAATCGGGGGCCATCGGGCCCAAGTTCGCGGGCGGCGTGTTGCGCATCGGCGTGGCCCTTGGGTGCGGCGCGGTTCTCTATCTGGCCGCCCGCACAAAGCCGCGGCCCGGATCGGCGTTGTTCATGCTGCGGGAGATGCTGCCGTTTCTCCTCTGCGTCCTGATCTACACGAATCTGCACGACACCATCGGCTTCGTGAACCCGAACGACATCCACGATCACCTCCTGGCCATCGACGTCTGGCTGTTCGGAGTGGAGCCCTGTCTGTGGGTGGAGCAGTTCTATTCGCGCGAGCGCACGGAGGTCTTCCAGCTCTTCTACATGAGCTTCGCCGTGGTGGCGCCTGCCGTGCCTCTTCTCCTCCTGTTCCAGAACCGCCTGGCTGAATTCCGACGGGCCGCCCTGTCGATCATCGTGTGCTTCTATCTGGGTTACGGGATCTACCTGATCCTTCCCGCCGCCCCGCCCCGCATCGCGCTGGCGAGCCAGTTCACCAAGAACTTCGGGGGCGATCCAATCCGTGACCTCGTCCGGGGGCCGACGTGGCCTTGGGAGGCCGATGCCGCAGCCCCCTCGCCCCGCGATTCGAATGGGATGGCGTCGATGGCGGCCGAGGGCGCCCTGGCGCTGCTACCCACCGACTCGCGGGCGGCGTTTCCCTCCCTGCACGCGGCGGTTTCGCTGCTGGCCCTGGGCCTCGCCTGGCGTTTCACCCGTCGTCTCTTCCTCCTCCTCCTGCCTCTTTCGCTCGGGCTCTGGGTTTCAACGATCTACCTGCGGCACCATTTCGTGGTGGATCTGATCGCCGGCTTCGCCCTTGCCCCTCTGGCCTATGTGCTGACCCCACGCCTCGAGGCGTGGTGGGCGAGAAAACGCGCCGAGAACCAAAAAAAGACGGGCTCCGAAGAGCCCGTCTGAGCCGCATGATGGAGCGCGACTATTTGCCGGCCGCGACCTCGGTCGAGAAGGTCTTGTCACCCCAGGCGAGGGTGAGGGTCGCGCCCGCACCCCAGGGAGTGAGAGTGATCGCGAAAGGATCCACGGGAGCCGTGGTCTTTGCCGAGGTGAGGGCCACGCGGGCAACCTCGTCCTTGCCAATTTCCTTGTCGTAGTCGCCGACGGGCCAGGGCTCATTGGCCATCGCCGCGGAGGCGCCGGCGAAGACCGACTTCAGGGGCACGCCGAGATGCCTGTTGACGGCGAGGGAGTACGTGCCGTCCTTGCTGACCGGTACGTAGAGGGAGTACTTCCCGGCTTGAACCGTCTTGCCGCCGATCGTGATCGGGCCTTCGGTGGTGATGGTCGTGACCTGGTCGCGCCCGGCCCGCCAGACACCGTCTGCGGGCAGGCCCTTCATCAGTTCATCGAGAGTGCGGGTTCCCAGTTTGGCCTGGCCGTAGTCGATGGTCACGGCCTTGCCGCCGAGGGTGGCCGAAGCCTTGCCGCGGGGCGGCATCTGGGCGGTGGCGAGGCTCGCCACCAGCAGGGTCAACGCCACAACAGTCAGTTTCTTCATACGATTCAGATATCTCCAATCGGTGTGACAGGTGGTCCTTGGGACCGGCGCACACCGCAAACGCCGATCCGCGTCTCATCTTCTCCCGACTGGCCGGCGGGCTCGAAACGACCCGGGGTTCAATTGTTTGAACGGTTGAGTCTCAGGCCTTGTCCAGAGCGGTCTTCACCAGATCGTTGACAATCTTGGGGTTCGCGCGGCCGCCGGTTTTCTTCATCACCTGCCCGACGAACCAGCCGATGGTATTGGTCCGGCCTTTCTTGTAGCTCGCCACCTGCTCCGCGGAGCTATCGATCACTTCGCGAATCGCCGCTTCGATAGCACCGGTGTCTGTCACCTGCGAGAGGCCTTCGCGTTCGACGATGGCCGCGGGCGATTCTCCGGATGTCCACATGCGCGCGAAGACATCCTTCGCGGTCTTGCCGTTGATGACGCCGCGGTCGATCATGCGGATCAGTTCGGCGAGGGAGGCGGGCTTGATCGGCCAGTTCGAGTAGGACACCTCGCCGTCCTCGCTCTTCTGGCCCTTCATCTCGCGCATCACCTCGGTCATGATCCAGTTCGAGGCGGCTTTTCCGTTGCCACCGCCCCTCGCCACCTCTTCGAAGAAGTCCGCCACTTCCTGGCTGAGGGTGAGGACCTGGGCGTCGTAGTGCGGTATTCCGTATTCGCTCACGAAACGGGCCCGCTTCGCGGAGGGCAGCTCGGGCAGCGCCTTGAGCGCCTCCGCACGCCAATCGGCGGAGATCACGAGGGGCGGAAGATCAGGCTCGGGGAAGTAGCGGTAGTCGTGGGCGTCTTCCTTCGAACGCATCGACGCGGTTTCGTCCTTGTCGGCGCGGTAGAGACGGGTCTCCTGAACGACCTTGTGGCCGGCCTCCACGAGCCCCACCTGGCGCTCGTACTCGTACTCGATGGCGCGCGACACGTTCCGGAACGAGTTGAGGTTCTTGATCTCCGCGCGGGTCCCGAATTCAGCAGCACCGCGAGGTCGCACCGAGACGTTCGCGTCGCACCGCAAGGACCCCTCCTCCATGTTGCAGTTGGAAACGCCCGCGTAAACCAGAATGGCCTTGAGCGCGGTGAGGTAGGCGTGAGCTTCCGCGGGTGATCGCATGTCCGGCTTGCTCACGATCTCGATCAGGGGGGAACCGCTGCGGTTCAGATCGACGCCACTCTGGTCCTTGGACCAGGGGTAGCCCTCATGGAGCAATTTCCCCGCGTCCTCCTCCATGTGGATGCGCTCGAGCCTGACGGTTTTCGCGGATCCGTCCGCTTCGAGTGCTTCGACCTTGCCCTCGGTCGCGTAGGGACGGTCGTACTGCGAAATCTGGTACCCCTTGGGCAGGTCCGGGTAGAAGTAGTTCTTCCGCGAGAAGACCGAAATTTCGTGCACCGTGCAGTTGGTGGCGAGGGCGGCGCGCAGGGCCAGGGTGACCGCCTCGCGGCTGATCACCGGCAAAGCGCCGGGCAGGCCCAGGCAGACCGGGCAGACATTGGTATTCGGGGGGTCGCCGAAGTTGTTGGGACACGAGCAGAACAGCTTGGTCCTGGTCTTCATCTGGCAATGGACTTCGAGCCCGATCACCATCTCGTACTTGTTTCTGAGCGTTTCTTGCAGCATTCGAGAGCTTTTAGTGTATCAACGGGGGTCGGCCACAGGGCCGGGCTTGAGAGAGGGGTTCTTCTGAGACGGTTCTCGCAAATCATCAAGAGGGGGGGGCTCATCTCTCTCATCGGCGCGTTGTTTCTGGGCGGATGGATTTTTCTCGGGCTCCCGTCGCGGTCCGCGGTGCGCGACCTGGCCCGCACGCTCCCAGCCGAAACCTCGGTGATGCGGCAGAGGGACGGCGAGGCGCGCGAGGCCGGCCGCAAGCCGCGGCATCTCCAGACCACCGTCCCGCTTCGCGCGATTTCGAAGAACCTCATTCACGCCGTGCTCTCGGCCGAGGATCCGAACTTCTTCGGCCACGAGGGCATCGACTGGGACGCGGTGAAGGAATCGATCGAGACCAACATCGAAAAGGGCCGCTTCGCGCGCGGCGGCAGCACGATCACCCAGCAGCTTGCCAAGAACCTCTTCTTCACCACTCACAAGAGCCTGATCCGAAAAATGCGGGAGGTGATCGTGGTGTCGTGGATGGAGAACGATCTGCCCAAGAAGAGAATCATCGAGATCTACCTCAACGTCATCGAGTGGGGCGACGGGGTCTACGGTTGCGAGGCGGCGGCCCGGCGGTACTACCAAACGAGCTGCGCGTCACTCGATGCCGATCAGGCCGCGGGCCTCGCCGCCATGATTCCCTCGCCCCGGAGGATCAACCCACGCATCAATCCTGTGCTTCACGCCCGCGCGACCCGGAAGGTCCTGCGGCAGATGCGCTGGGCCGGCTATTTGAAACGCGACATCCGCGACATGGGCAAGGAACCCGACAAGCTCGTGGTCGAGGAAGACGGGCCGGAGCCTCGAGACGAGGATGATCCGACCCCGTCTCCCACACCCTCGCCCACCCCCCCGGCATCTTCGACCCCGTGACACCTCGACTCGGCCTTTCCGCGCCAACCATGATCGAATTTCAGCCGTGAGCGCACCCCTTGAAGACGCCGATGTCGAAACCGCTTCCGCGGACTACGCGAAGCGGTTCGATTCGCCGGTGGGGGGCTTTATGCTCGCGACCCAGGCCGGCATCACTCTCGACCTGCTGCGCAATCTCCCTTCTTCGGCCAGCGTGCTCGACGTGGGCGGTGGCCACGGCCAGGTGGCTCCGGTCCTGGCCGGGCGAGGTCACCGCGTGAGCGTTCTTGGCAGTTCGCCGAGCGCGGTCGCGACGACGCTGCGACCGTCAATCGAGGCGGGCCGGGTCAACTTTCTGAGCGGAGATCTACGCAATCCTCCCGTGGAACCGAAGTCATTCGATGTCGTGGTCAGTTATCGCCTTCTCGCTCACGCCCACGATCTGGCCGGCCTCGTCGCCGGCCTGACGCGATCAGCCCGCATTGCCGTCATCGTGGACTATGCCACCACCCGCAGTTTCAATGCCGCCGCCGATCTGCTCTTCGCCGCGAAGAAGCGGGTCGAGCAGAATACGCGGCCGTTTCTGGTTCAGCGGGACGCCGATATCGAAGCGCTGTTCCGCGCCAACGGGTTCGAACGACGGGCCCGAAGGCCCCAGTTCTTCTGGCCGATGGCCCTTCATCGCGGGCTTCGCTCCCCCGGCCTCTCGCGCGGCCTTGAAGGGCTGGCCTCTATTCTGGGCCTTCGTGCTCTTTTCGGATCCCCCGTGATCGCGAGATTCGATCGTGTCTGAGCCCTGGGCCCTTCGCCTTTTCCGCAAGTCGCCCCTCAAGCGCGACAAGGTGAAGGCTTTGCTTTCCGTCCTCGGGGACGTCTCGGGGAAACGCTGTCTCGACCTGGGATCGGACAATGGTGTCGTGAGTCTTCTGCTGCGACAGCAGGGCGGGACCTGGGCTTCCGGGGATCTGACCCTCGAGACGGTCGAGGCCATCCGGAGCCTCGTCGGAACCGATGTCCATCTCGTCGAGGAGGCGAAGCTGCCGTTTAAGGACGCCGAGTTCGATGTCGTGGTGATCGCCGACATGATCGAGCACGTGGCGAACGAGGCCGCCTTCGTGGCGGAGGTGGCGCGGGTGCTCAGGCCCTTTGGCCGGCTCATCGTCAACACGCCGCACGCGAGGGAGACGGGATTGCGGCGCATCCGCCTCGGCCTGGGTCAGACCGACCTCAAACACGGCCATCTGCGACCAGGCTACACGCGGGATTCGCTGGCCGCACTTTTGACGGAGGCATTCGTCGTCGGTGAATCGAAGACCTACACGAAGGCGTTCTCCGAGACGGTCGATACGATGATGCAGTGGGGCCTCGAATCGCTCGGCAAGAAGGGCTCGAGGAAGGGTGTGGTGGTCACGGGAGGAGACATCAATCGTCACGCAAAGATGTTCAAGGCCTACAGCCTCGTCTTCCCTTTGGTCTGGGGGTTTTCACGGCTCGACGCCCTTCTCCCCCTGAACGACGGCTATCGTCTGCTGTTGGTGGCGACAAGGAGGGCGGCATGAGCGACGCGAGAGATCTTTCCCTGACGATGGCGACCGAGCAGGAGGTGCCCCTCATCCTGACTTTCATCAAGTCCCTCGCCGAGTACGAGAGGCTCACCGATGCGGTGGTCGCGACCGAGGACGGCCTCCGGCAGTCGCTGTTCGGCCCGAAGCCCTGCGCCGAGTGCGTGATCGCGCGGTGGCAGGGTGAGCCCGCGGGTTTCGCGCTTTTCTTCCACAACTTCTCGACCTTCCTCGGCCGGCCCGGGATCTACCTCGAGGACCTTTTCGTGAACCCGGAGTTCCGCGGCAAGGGCGTCGGCCGGGCTTTGCTCCAGTTCCTGGCGAAGCTCGCTCAGGAACGAAACTGCGGCCGGCTGGAGTGGTCCGTCCTCGACTGGAATGAGTCGGCTATCGGCTTCTACAAGTCGATCGGCGCGGTCCCGCTCGAAGAGTGGACCATCTTCCGCCTGAAGGATGAGGCCCTCTCCCGCCTGGCGACTCACTGACGCGCCCGGATCGTGGCGCGACGACTATCGTCCCGACTTCCGCTCCGCCTTGTCCTCGTACATCCGCTTGTCGGCGAGGCGGATCAACTCGGGCTTGGTGCGGGCTTCATCCGGGTAGGTCGCAAGGCCGATGGACGCGCCGATCTTGGCGTTGATGCCCTCTTCCTGAAGGAACGTGTGGCCCTCGATCAACTCCCGGAACTTCTCGCCCAGGAGTTTCGCGGCCTCTCCGTCGGTCTGGGGCAGGATGATCACGAACTCGTCGCCGCCGTAGCGCGCCGGATAGTCGGTCTCGCGCACCGCGGTGCGCAGCAGGAAGCCCACTTCGCGCAGGGCATGCGACCCGCGCAGATGACCATGCACATCGTTGATCGGCTTGAAGTGATCGAGGTCGATGAAGGCGATCGAAACCTGGCTCTTGTACCGGTCGGAGAACTTGAGCTCGCGCTCCAGCATCTGATGGAAGAAGCGATGGTTGAAAAGAGGCGTCACCTCGTCGGTGATCGAAAGGTCACGCATCCGCTGCATCAGATGCACGTTGTCGAAGGCGAGGGCCAGATGAGAGATCAGAGGCTGAAGCCTTAGCAGGGTCTCGGTCTCGAAGCCATCGGCCTCTTTCGACGCGAGGGCCACGACCCCCAGGGACTTCCCCCTCGCCACCAGAGGCAGCACGACGTACGACCGGATGCCGTCCTCGAGAAGTTTCATGTCCTCGATGAAGCGATGCGAGTGGAGAATGTCTTTTTGAAGGACCGCCTTGCCTTCGAGAATGGCGTGACCGAGGCCGCTTCCGACCAGAGGCACCACGGAGCTCATTCCCCAGGCCGCTTCGGCGGGATAGGTCACGAGTTCGACGTAGTCACCGCCTTCGTTGACGAAGCCGCAAGCCAGGCGATCGAAGTCGAACAGACCGCGCATTTCCTCGGCGAAGGGCTCGACCACGCTCGCCAGATCCGACCCCGAGGTGAGTGCCGTGGTGAGGCGATTGAGCCGCTCCAGACGATGAGCCGCGGATCGCATCTCGGAGTATCTTCGGCTCGCGTCGAGGCCTGAACCGATCAGCCGACCCAGCGCCGACAGGAAGGGCTGGGGGGGGCGGGTGGGTTCGGCCACCGAGAAGGCCAGAACACCGAAGATCTCCTCGAGGCCGACAAGCGGCGTGGCCGCGAGCCACCCTTCTCCCTGGATCTCCGCCACGGCCTGGCCGGTTTCGAGGCACAACCGCGCCAGGGTGAAGTGAGCGAGCCGCGTGTTCTCGTCGAGTGTCCCGTATTCCGCCACCGCGGTGAGGCCGGCGGCGCCCTGAAGGAGACCGACACCCTGGGCAGCCTGGGAAGACTCGACGAGAGTCTTGAGGCAGCGCGTGAGATTGTCGGCCTCATCCCGATCGGCCGAGAGGTTCTGGGCAATCGAACCCAGCACTTCGAAGAAAGTGGGAGTCGGGGTGAAAGGATCGACTGAAGACATGATTTTGGGGGGGGGGAACGGAGGCCGATCTTATCGCCCCCGACGGCCGGTTTCTTCGCCTTCCTCGCCAAAAGCGCCCTCAATGAGACGGCCGCGCAGGGCATCGCTCCGGCTGAGAGCCATTTCCGTCTCCTGCGCCAGCACGACCCGGTCCGCCAGACGGCCCGACAGGGGCGAGGCCTTCGGCAGGGCGGTGGTCGCCGACACCGACGGCGTTGGGGCATGGGAGAACGCCGGGCCGAGTCGATCGATCGCCGCCTCGGCGGTGGCACGCGCGGTGGTGTACTTGGCCGTGAGGATCGAGAGAACCCGGGCGTTGTGATTGCCGATGAGCCGGGAACGATAGATGGGTTCGCCATTTGGCGCACCGGGAACATGCCCCGAATGAACGACCTTGATGTCGTTCTCCTGAATCTCCGCCCAGGGGAACGCGCGGCGGCCGGCTTCGAGGAGGTCGCGAACCAGATCGGCCACATCGCTTCGCCCGTCGTCGTACACCGTGCCCAGCATCGTCCGGCCGAGCCAGGGAACGAGAAACAGAAAGCGGCCGCGGTCTCGGGCCCCGAGGGCCAGGGTGGGTGTCACGTCCCTCGCCAGAACGACGTTGACACCACGGATCAGAGGAGGCGATCCACACGTCTCGCCCAGCAGATTCGCCACCGTCTCGAGGCCGGCTCCGGCGGCGTTCACCACCGCACGGGCCCGAAACGAAAACCCCACGCCCTCAAAGAGGTCTTTGGCCTGGAACTCGAAGCCCGATGCGGCGCTCCTGCACGACTCGATCCGGCACCGATTGATGACCACGGCGCCCGCGGTGGTGGCCGCGTGAAGCAGGCCGATCAAGAGCCGCTCGGTGTGGGTGATCTGGGCATCGTGCCAGACGAAGGCGCCGGAAGAGAGAGCGGGGCCGCCCAGCGACGCGGCCTGACCCGGACTCACAAGGCGGGAGGGGCCAATGCAGTGATCGGCGGGCTGACCGTGATTGCGGTCGAACGAGAGGAGGTCGTTCGCCAGACCGCCCAGCAAGTACCTCGCCCGATCCCAGGGGCCCGTTGTGGGAATCGCGAAGGGGAGCGGCCGGACGATCTCCGGAGCCACGCGAAGCAGGATCCGCCTCTCACGCACCGACTCCCGGAAACCGGAGATGTCCATTCGCTGAAGGTGCCTCAGACCGCCGTGGGCGGTCTTGAGGGACGCAAAGCTCGTGGCCTGGCCGAAGTCCTCGAGTTCGACCAGGGCGGCGCGGAGGCCGCGGGAGGCGGCTTCCCATACGGTCCAGGCCCCCGCGATCCCGCCGCCGATCACCAGCAGATCGTGCTCGCGGGACTGAAGCGCTCGAGGATCGCGTTTCATTCGAAAGGAGCTTAGTCGGTTGACCCGTGGGGTGAGGCCGACTTAGGGTGCCGGCCATGAACCGAATCATCGATTTGCGGTCGGATACGGTGACGCAACCGACCGCGGCCATGCGGAAGGCGATGGCCGAGGCCGAGGTCGGCGACGACGTTTTCGAGGAGGATCCGACCGTGATCCGTCTCGAGCAGCGGGTGGCGTCGATGCTGGGGTTCGAGGCCGCTCTTTTCATGCCCACGGGAGTGATGGCCAACGAAGTGGCGATCCGCCTCTGGACCCGCCCCGGCGACGAGGTCCTCTGCGACGCTCATTCTCACGTGGTCGACTACGAACTTTCCGGCATGGCCGCCCTCTCGGGCGTCATTCCGCGCACCGTCTCGACGGAGCGGGGCCACGTGAGCGCGCGGGAGGTGAAAGCCTCCGCCCGGCCCCGTTCGTACTACCGGTCCGAGATCACTCTTCTCGTGCTCGAGAACACCCACAACCTCGCGGGAGGGACGGTCACCACGGCGTCCGACATGCAGGAAAGCATCACGGCCGCCCATGAAATCGGCCTCAAGGTTCATGTGGACGGCGCCCGGCTGTGGAACGCCGCGATCGCCCTGGGATCCCCTCCCGCGGATCTCGTCCGCGGCGCCGACTCCGCCATGGTCACGCTGTCGAAGGGCCTTTGCGCGCCCGTGGGATCGATTCTGTGTTCGAGCCGCGAGGCGGTCGGACGGGCCCGGCGGGTTCGCAAGCAGTTCGGCGGGGGCATGCGCCAGATCGGTCATCTTGCCGCGGCCGGTCTCGTCGCGGTGGATACGATGGTGGCGCGCCTCGCCGAAGATCATGAGAAGGCGCGAGGTCTTGCCGCGATCGTCTCGGAAGCGAAGGGAGCCCGGGTGGTCGCGCCTCAAACGAACATCCTCTTCGTCCATTTCGAAAATCCCATCGCGCAGGAGTTGGGCGATCGGCTCGAGAGGGAAGGGATCAAGGCATCGGTGATGGGCCGAAGTTCGCTGCGCTTCGTGACCCACAAGGACGTCACGCCCGAAGACTGCGAGACCGCGGGACGGGGTCTGGTCACAGCCTCCAAGGCCATCTAAACAAGGCCCTTGTGCCCATCCGGAACTATGACGAAACTGTGACACACGGGCGGGTCAAAAGCTCTCTAGACTCCGCTTCCATGTTCGATAGCACTTCAGGCGCCTACGCGGATTCGCAGCCTCTTGAGACCCCGGCCGAGACCGGAGCGAGAACCCGGAATGCCTTGCAAGAGGCCGAGGTTTCCCTGCGTCTCCTCATAGCGCCCTTCGCAAAAGCCCAGGATGCCCGGGCCTGGACGCAGTTCGCCACCACCCTGGCGTTCTTCGTCGCCGGCTGGGCCCTGACCGCGGTCTGCGTGACTCAGGGCTTCGGTCTTTTCGCCACGGCTCTTCTCGCGATCCCCACGGCGGGCTTCGTCGTGCGACTGTTCATCATCCAGCACGACTGCGGCCACGGTTCGTTCCTGAGCTCAGCGAAAGCGGCCGATCGGGTCGGCGCTTTCATCGGGGTGCTGACGATGATCCCCTACAGCTACTGGCGCAAGACCCACGCGATTCACCACGCGACCTCGAGCAACCTCGACCGGCGGGGTTTCGGCGACATCGACACGATGACGCTTCAGGAATACCAGACGCTGTCCTTCTGGCGCCGTCTCGCCTATCGGGTGTATCGACACCCCGCGGTGCTCCTCGGCCTTGGACCCTTCTATCAGTTCGTTCTGAAGCACCGTTTCCCCTTCGACCTGCCTTTCACGTACGGCAAGGAATGGAGCAGCATCGCGCTCAACAACATCGCCCTGCTCGGCCTCCTCGGCGGCCTCTCGGCCATCCTCGGAATCAAGACCCTGCTTCTCGTCCATCTGCCGATCGTTCTCATCTCCGGCACCGCGGGGGTGTGGCTCTTCTACGTGCAGCACCAGTTCGAGGACACCTACTGGGATCGGGACGTCTCGTGGACCGTCGAAAAGGCGGCGTTTGCAGGGAGTTCGTACTTCCACCTTCCGAAGATCCTCCAGTGGTTCAGCGGCAACATCGGCTTCCACCACATCCATCATCTGGCCCTGAAAGTGCCGAACTACCGGCTCGAAGAGTGCTACCAATCGAGCCCGAGGCTTCAACAGGCCCCGACCCTCACGCTCCGCACCAGTTTGCGCTGCGCATCGCTCGCGCTTTGGGACGAGACCACCAGGCGTCTCGTCCCGTTCGCCGCCGCCCGCGACTAGCAGGGTGCCGAAAGAGGTCAGCACCCTGCTAGAGGAGGCTGCGCAGGGAGGCCGCCAGCACCGCGGCGTTGCCTTCATCTTCGTGCTTGAAGAAGATCCAGGCTTCCGACCACGGCTGCTCCCGGATCCGCGCGAGCCAGGTTCGCAGATCAGCCTCGGTGTAGTCGGTTCGACGCAGACGGAAATAACCCCAGTCGGTGGTGGGCAGAACCGGGGGACCAAGTTCACCCGTCTTCTCGTCAGTCTCCGAGGCGGCCAGCGTGGCGCGCCGCTGCTTCAGTAGCGCGTAGGTCTCATCATCGAACCACGTCGGGTGGCGGAACTCGAACGCGGCACGGGTCCCCTCGGGAAGCAGAGCGAGGAATCGATCAAGCTTGTCGAGGTCCTTCTTCATCCACGGAGGAAGCTGGAAGAGGATGGGGCCGCGCTTGCCGCCGAGACTCTGGGCTGATTTCAGGAAGTACTCGACCTCGGACGCGCAGTCCTCGAGCTTCTTGATGTGGGTGATCTTCTGGGGGGCCTTGAGAACGAAGGCAAAGCTGGCGGGAGTGTCGGCCGCCCATTTCTCGAGCAACTCCGGTTTCGGCATCCGGTAGAACGTGTTGTTGATCTCGACCGTCTCGAATCGCTCCGCGTAATAGGCGAGCATGCCCTCGTCCTTGAACTTCTCGGGATAGAACGAACCCTTCCATTCCTTGTACGCGAAACCACTGGTGCCGACCCGTATCCGCATGGGTGGCCTACCTACTTCACCCTCGCTCGGGCCGCCCGCAGTGAGACTCTCACCGCGGCCGGAGCCGTCCCGCCGCGCGCCGCCTTGGCCGCGACCGCCTTGCCGGGATCGAAGAAGTCCTTGATGCGGCCGGCGATCCTCGGATGACGATCGGCGAGGGTTTCACGGGCGATGTCCTGGAGAGGGATCTTCGCGCTGACGGCATCCGCCACCATCGCGCCCACCATACCGTGGGCCTTTCGGAACGGCACGCCTTCGCGGGCCAGGGCCACCGCGAGGGAGGCCGCCATCATTCCCGCGACCGAGGCGGCTTTCCTCATGACGGCCGGGTGAACGATGAGGCCTCGGATGACTCCCGTGGTCACGGTGATCGAGGGCCGGACGGCGTCTATAGCGTCGAAGACCGCTTCCTTGTCCTCCTGGAAGTCCTTCTGGTAGCTCACGGGCACACCGGTGGTGAGAGCGAGGAGCCTGACCACGGCGCCCGTGGTGCGAGCGGCTTTGCCCCGGACCAGCTCCATCGAGTCGGGATTCTTTTTCTGCGGCATCAGGCTCGATCCCGTGGTGAAAGCGTCGGGGAGGGCGAGGAATCCGTACGGAAGAGATGAATAGTGGATGAGATCCTCGGCGAGGCGGGAGAGATGCGCCTGGATCTGGGCGAGCACAAAAACGAACTCGGCGGCGAAGTCGCGATCGGAGATCGCATCGAGTGCGTTCTCCGACACCGCGGCGAAACCCAGTGCGCGAGCGAGCGCCTCTCTCTTCAGGGGGAGCGCGGTTCCCGCGAGTGCTCCGGAGCCCAGAGGCAGGACATTGACACGTCGGCGCGCGTCGCCGAGCCGGTCGAAGTCACGAACCAGGGACCACGCATGCGCTCCGGCCCAATGACCGAAGGTAATGGGCTCGGCCTCGCGGGTGTGGGTGTAGCCGGGCATGGGGGCGGCCGCGCCCTGAAGGCCCCGGGTGACCAGAGCCTCGACCAGGCCCTTGACCCGCGGACGAAGGTCGTCAATGGCGCCGCGGATGAAAAGGCGAAGGGCGGTCACGGACTGCTCGTTGCGGCTGCGACCGAGATGGCCCTGTCCGGCAAGGGGGCCGATCTCCTCCTCGAGACGCGTCTCGACGAAGGAATGAACATCTTCGACATCGACCGCGGCGTAGGCTGGATCCGCCTCGTACTTCGCCAGAACTCGGGCGAGACCCCGGTCGAGCTTCGACGCGTCCCTCGCCGAAATCGCGCGACAGCGGCCGAGGGCAAGGGCGTAGGCACGCGAGGCCGCGATCTCCTCGCGAATCAGCCGGCGATCAAATGGGAATGAGCGATTGAACTCCCAGAAGAGCCGATCGGGCTCGGCGTCGTAGTTTCCCCCCCAGAGTTTGGTCATCGTTTGATGCTACGTCCGGTAGTGGGCGTTGATGTCGACGTAGGACTTCGTGAGATCGCACATCCACATGGCTTCCGAGGCGTCGCCCGCATGGAGGTCGATCGTGAGTCGGCCCGGGTCTTTGAGCATCTCCGCGTGCGCGGCCTTTTCGTCGTAGGCGCGGGCGGCGCCGCCCTCACAGACGAAGACGTCGCCGATGTGAACGTCCACTTTGTCGCAATCAAACGCCACACCCGCGCGGCCGGCCGCGGCGAGAATCCTCCCCCAGTTCGGATCTCCGCCATGAAGGGCGGTCTTGACCAGCGGTGAATCCGCGATGGTCCGCGCGATCCTGAGCGCGTCCTCGGCGGACCGGGCGCCCCTAACCAACACCTGGGCGATCCTCTGGACGCCTTCTCCGTCGCGGATCATCATGAGGGCGAGATCGAGGCAGACCTCGCGGAAAGCGTCGCGGAGAACGTTGTAGGCGGGTCCCGGCCCGTCGATCGGCTGGGCGCCTGAAGCGCCGTTCGCGAGAACGATGACGGTGTCGTTGGTCGAGGTGTCGGAATCAACGGAGATGCGATTGAACGTGGGGCCCACGGCATCGAGCAGCACGCGGTCGAGGGTGGCGCGATCGATTGTGGCATCGGTGGTGAAGAAGGCGAGCATCGTCGCGTGAAGAGGCGCCAGAGAGGGCGCGATCATCCCCGCACCCTTGGCCATGCCGCCCACCGTGACCGTAACCCCGCCGAGATCGACCGACCGCGCCGACTCCTTGGGTTTGGTGTCGGTGGTCATGATCGCGCGCGCCGCCGAAGCGCCGCCTTCGCTCGAGAGACCGGACACCGCGGCGGGAATGGCCGCGCGAACCTTGTCCATCGGCAGATTCACGCCGATGACGCCGGTCGAGCAGACCAGCACCTCGGTAATCGCACAGCCAAGCGCGCCCGCGACCAGAGCCGCCGACTCACGCGCATCCGCAAGACCCCGTAGACCCGTCGCGGCATTGGCGCAACCAGCGTTCACGAGGATCGCGCGAGCGCTGCCGTGCTTCAGATGTTCCGCGGAGACGCGGACCGGCGCCGCTTTCGCCAGATTCGTTGTGAATGCTCCTGAGGCGACGCAGGAACGGTCGGAAACCAGCAGGGCGAGATCTGTCCGCCCCGCCTTGATCCCCGCCTCGACCGCGGCCGCGCGAAACCCGCGCGCGGCCGTAACTCCCGTACTCATTTGTTGAGCTCGGGGGCCGCAAAGTGCTCAGCCCCCCATCCCCCAAGGGGAGGCTGGCCTGCGGCCCCCGCGCTCCGGCCGAAGTGAATTCGGCCTCCGCTAGTGTTGAGCACAGAACTCATCGGTTGTTTCTCCTCAAGACTGCGAATCCAGTGTGGGTGGGCTCAGGCCGGCAGTTCGCCAACCACTGAGTCGAGGGCGGCGAGGAACTCGCGGATCTCCGCGGGCTTGATAACGAGGGGAGGCAGCAGGCGCAGGACTTTCTCACCGGCCTTGATCGTGAGAATGCCCTTCTCTTTGAGACCCCTGACCACGAGCGAGGCATCGCTCTTGAACTCGACGCCCTGCATGAGGCCAAGTCCGCGGACGTCGACCACCTGCTTCTTGTGCTTGCGCGCGATCTTCTTGAGCCCTTTGCGCAGCAGCTCGCCCTTCTTCGCCACCGACTCCACAAAGCCCGGAGCGGTGAGGCGGTCGAGGATGGCATTCGATGCGGCGGCGCAGACCGGGTTGCCGCCGAAGGTCGACCCGTGATCGCCCACCTGAAGTTTCGAAACATGCTCTTCGAGGAGCAGGGTGGCACCCATCGGCAGACCGCCGCCGAGCGGCTTCGCCACGGTCAGGATGTCGGGAACGATCTCCGCGTGTTCGTAGGCGAACATCTTCCCGGTGCGGCCGAAACCGCACTGGATCTCGTCCACGATCAGGAGCGCGCCGCGTTCGGTGCAGATGCGCCGCAGTCCCTGAAGAAACTCGATCGAGGCGGGACGGAGGCCGCCTTCCCCTTGAATCGGCTCGACCAGCACGGCCGCGGTCTTCGGGCCAACCCGTTCCGCGATCGCGGCAAGGTCGCCCCAGGGCAGAAAGCCGGTGTCTGGAAGCAGGGGTGCGAACGGCTCGCGGTACCTGGGGGTCCAGGTGAGCGAAAGGACTCCCATGGTCCGACCGTGGAACGACCGATCGAACGCGAAGAGCTCGGTGCGTCCCTGGTCGTTGCCCACACGTCGGGCGAACTTGATCGCGGCTTCATTCGCCTCGCTGCCCGAATTCGAGAAGAAGACCCGGGAGGGAAATGACATCTCCACGAGGCGCTGGGCCAGCCGCGAGGTGGGCTCGGAGTGGTAGAGATTGCTGATGTGCATCAGCTTTCCCGCCTGCTCGCGAATCGCCTTCACCACCGCGCGATCCCCGTAGCCGAGACCGTTCACCGCGATACCCGCGCAGAAATCGAGGAAACGACGGTCGTCGCTCGTCCAGAGGGTGGAGCCTTTGCCGCGAACGAGAGTGATGTCCCGGTCGTAGAGGGGAAGGAGAGCCTGACTCATGGGTGGGTCGCCAACTTTCATTTGATGGATATTTCAGTGCCGGGGAAACCGCCGCAAAGACGGGCCGAGCCGGCGATCACGACCGCGGGTATGCCCGAGCGCGCGGCATCAAGCGCCATCCTCACCTTCATGGCCATGCCGCCGTGGATGGCGCCGTCTGCGGTGCGAGCCTCGATCCGGGTTTCATTGAGGTGGGTCACGGGAGCGCCGTCGAGGATCACGCCATCGACGTCGGAGAGGAACACCAGCGTTTCGGCTTCGATCTCGCGCGCGATCCACTGCGCGGCTTCGTCGGCGTTGACGTTGACCGCCTCGCCCAACCGGCCGCTCGAAACCGGGGAGATGACGGGGATGAACTTCGCCGCCCATAGCGCCTCGAGTAAATCCGGGTTCACGCGATCGGGCGTGCCCACCTGGCCGAGGCCCGGGACGAGTGCGGCCCGGATCAGTCCGCCGTCGCGGCCGGAAACCCCGGCGGCGGCGACCCCCGCGTGCACCAGGCCCGCCGTGAGTGCTTTGTTCATCGTGCCGCTCAGAACCATCTCCACAACTTCCATGGCTGCGGCCGAGGTTTCGCGGCGGCCGCCGATGAACTTCGATTCGATCCCAAGCTGCTTGAGCAGGCGTTCGACCTGCCGGCCGCCGCCATGGACAAGAGCAACGTCGCCCTCGAATTCGTGGATCTCTTTCGCCAGAGGTGCAATCAGCGCGGGATCCTCGAGCGCCGGTCCGCCGACCTTGTAGACGCGCCTGATGCGCGCCATCAGAGCAGCCCTTCCGTCTCGTCGAACCCGAGGGCCACGTTCATGTTCTGGATGGCCTGGCCGGAAGCGCCCTTCACCAGGTTGTCGAGGGCCGAGACGACAATCACGCGGCCCGGAGCTGCCTCGTGCACGGACATGAGGCACAAGTTGGTGTGATTCACGTCTTTGAGCTTCGGCGCCGCGTCCACCACCCGTACAAATGCGGCCCCGTCGTAGTACGCCTCGAGAGCGGAGCGCAGATCCGCGACGGAGCGGGAGGTGCGGACGTAGATGGCCGAGAGAATCCCCCGCTCCACCGGCAGGAGGTGGGGTGAGAAGGTCAGCGTTGGGGACGTGCCGGTGGCGCGTTCAATCGTCTCCTCGATCTCCCCTAGGTGCCGGTGTTTCCGGCCCTGGGAGTAGATGGAGAAGTTGCCCTCCACCTCGCAGAAGAGCAGGTCCTCCCGCAAAGACCGTCCCGCCCCCGACGCGCCGCTCTTCGAGTCCACGATGATGTCCGAAGACTCCACCAGAGCGTCCTTGATGAGAGGCAGGAGGGGCAACATCACCGAGGTGGCATAGCAGCCGGGATTCGAGATGAGGCGGGCGCCGGCGATCTGGGGTCGGAACACCTCGGTGAGGCCGAATACCGCGTGGCCGAGAAGCTCCGGGGCGGCGTGATCGTGCTCGTACCAGCGTTTGTAGCTCTCCGCGCTCTTCATCCGGAAGTCTCCGGAAAGATCAACGATGAGAGCCTGCGGCCGGGCGGCGCGGAGCTTCTGCACGTAACCCGCGGAGGTCACGTGAGGGAGGCAGAGAAAATAGACATCCGCGGATCGGGCGAGACCCTCCTCGTGGGGAATATGGGGCTTCGCCGATCCGGTCGTGAACTCGATCGAGGCGCGCGGGTGGCGACGGAGCCAGGTCGAAAGTTCGCGGCCCGAATAGCCGGACCCGCCAAAGATGCCAACCTTCACCGTCGTCTGGGTATTTGATCCCAATGCCTGTGTCTTATGACCTCGTCCGCTCGAAGCGATGCGGACTCGCGCCCGCAATTCAAGGGCGCCTTAGAACATCGGCCGGGAAACCGAGGGCTCGAAGACCACGGTCTTCCGCGAGCCGAACAGCTTGTACTCCCGGGAGTAGGTGCAAGACACCGTGCGGAGGCCGCCGATGCCGCCCACGGACGTGACCGAGCAGGCGGTGGTGTCGAGATACGCCGAGAGCCCCGAATCCTCGATGGCCTCCTTGATGGCGGCGAGCGCGCGGGCGTCACTTTCCTTGTTGGGCGGGAAGCGGCCCGCGATGTTGGTGAGACGATCCTCGAACTGGTAGTTATCCCAGTAGATCGGACCCATCTGAGCGCCGGCGATGGCCAGGGCGATGAAGACGCCCAGCATGATGATGCTGCCGATCTGCCCTTCGCCTCGCTCGGACGACCTGAATCTGTTTGATGTTTTCATCGAAGTGCTCCTTGCTCCAAAGTCCCCATGAGACTACCTGATCACATGGAAGAAACGTGACCAGCGCGTCCGGCCGAAGGCCGAAAGTGTGTCCTTGACCCACTGGAAAGAGGCGCCGCGGGTGTACTCCTCCCGCGAAGCTTCGTAGGACCAGTAAACCACGACCGCCCGGCCCTTGACCTGCGAGGTCTTGAGGGTTCCCCAGAACCGACTGTCCCGGCTGTTGTCCCGATTGTCGCCCATCATCATGAGCTCATCAGCCGGGATCTTCTGTGGGCCGAAGTTGTCGCGCAGGTCCTCGCCATAGAGCCCGTAGTCGGGGTCGGTACGCTTGAGCGGCGGCTCGTTGAAGTGGGCATAGGGCTCGGTGATCGCCTGGCCGTCGATGAGGACCTGTTTGTCCTGGATCTCGAAAGTTTCACCAGGAAGGGCGATCACGCGCTTGATGAAGTCGCGGGTGGGATCCTCAGGGAACTTGAACACCAGCACATCGCCCCGCCTGATCCCGCGTTTGGCGAACACGAAGTCCTCGACACTCCCGAGCGAGGGTGAAAAGACCAGCTTGTCCACGAGCAGATGGTCGCCGATCAGGAGATTCGGCTCCATCGACCCGGTTGGGATCTTGAAGGCCTGAAAGATGAAGGCGCGCACGAACAGAGCCAGGATCACCGCGCCCACGAGCATCTCCAGGTACTCGCGAGCGACCGACTTGCTCGCAACCCTCTTCTCCGTGTCGCTCATCGTGCGACCTCAAGGTCAATGGCCCGGACTTCCAGCAACTGGGCCAGGAAAAGCGTGCAGTCCGCCTCCGCCTGCTCGGCGCTCACCTGGAACTCGGCGGCCAGCAGGCCGGCAATCGCGGCGCCGCTTCTTTGACCGTCGATCTTCTCCCAGATGAATGTCCCGGTTTCATTGAGATTGAAGATTGAGTCGATTTCCGCCCCGCGGGAGGCCAGGGGAACCAGGATGTGCTCGCCCGCGACCATGCGGGAGACCACGCGGGTGGAGTGTTTCGGCATCGAGAGAAGGTCGATGGCGGCGGCGGGAACTTGAGCCAAGACGGGAAGGATAATTCGGGAGGGCGGCGCGATGCTAAGCGACCGCGGCGGCCCGCCTCGCCGCGTCAATGGCGCTGCCGTCCTTTCGAAAGCGCAGGAGGAACGCGGGAACGCGCTCGGCCACATCCCCGCAGGCGTTCACGACGCGCTCCGTCGCCTCAAGGTCCCAGATCGGCGGGAAGGACCGCGTGAAGAGACGGGCCGCCGCCTCGGCGGGGTGCAGCCGGATCGCTTCCGTGGCTTCGGCCTGCTCCAGAAAGAAGAGGGCGCTGAGTCTGCCCTCGGACCGCGATCCAAAGCGGCCGGTGCCGTGCCAGGGGGTGCCGAAAGCCCGAACTCCGGAAAGCGCGCGGGGGTCCAGCAGAACCCGGTCGTCCGAGAGGATCGGAGACGAGGGGGCTTGAGCGTGCCAGATCTTCGCCAGAGTGGACTTCCCGGCACCCGAATGCCCCGTGAAGAGAAGCACGCCGCCACGGTCTTTGACGCCACAGCTGTGAATCTCCAGGAGGCCGTCCTTCGCCCAGCGGTGCTGAAACAGCATCTCGTCGAGGGGAAACTGCAGCGCCGAGCGCGGGGCCGCGGATCCCCGCGATGCTCTGGGGAAGTAGATCTCGCCGCGCCTTCGGTCCGGATCGAGAAGGGCGGCCTTGTAGATCCGCCGGCCGACGCGGAAGGTCAGGAGCAACCGGTCTTCCGGCTGGGCATAGGCGCGCCAGACGCCCTCGGATTCGAAGAGCAGGTTGCCGAGAGGCGGAATCGCCTCCCGCCGGACTCGAACCTCGAGGTCCCCGCCGCGGGCACACAGAAAAGGTCCGAAGCGCCGCGGCCAGGCGACGGCCGCCCGACTTTCCGCGGAGGCCGCGAGCACGGTCGGGCCCACCCTCAGCCGGTTGACGAAACCGGTGGGCGAGCGCTTCAAAGCGCGCGCAGGGGCAGTGCCTGGGAGGGCGAGGGTTTCGCGCGTCGCACCTGAAGCTGGATCAGCGGCTCGGCGATGGGCGACTCGACTTTGACACTCGAACTACACGAGCCGCAGCCGGCGGGGTGGGAGAGATCGATTGACCCCTCGGGCTCCGAAGCGAGTTTCCCGTGACCAAGACAGCACGTCGCGTCTTTGCGGTGGCCGCTTCCCTCTCCCATCACCGCGTGGGCGCGGAGATGGGTGATCTCGCAGAAGTGGGGAATCATGCCCTCGATGTCGCCGGTCTCCATTTCCGCCGCACCCGGGCAGTTGCCGCAAAGCGACATCAGGTTGCACTTCCGGCACGCGTCGTTGTGCTGCCATCGGCGCGAGCGGAGTTTTGGAAAGAACTCGTTCCAGCCCTCCTTGAACGGAGCCCCGTCCTTGAGCGAGAAGGAGTGGCGGCGGGAGAGCTGGCACATCTGGAGGTTGCCGTAAGGATCCACCGTGAACGAGGACTCGCCGGCCCCGCAGCTGTACACGAACTCCGCGGAGGCGCCTTCCTGGGGCTGGCAAAGGCGTTCGCAGAACTCCTTGAAGTCCTGCATCCGCTGGGGATTCTCGAGATCGAGCGCCACCACCTGCTGGGGCGTCAGCTGAAGTTCTCCGTTGCGGTTCGCCCCGCAATCGACGCGGGGATTGAGGAAACCGTCGAAGCGGAAGGTGACGCCGAGCTCGCCCGCGAACGCCTCCATCAGGGCGACTTCGTGCTGATTGACGGTGAGCGCCATCGTCTTGAGCTTCACCCGCACCCCGCGAGACATGAGCCGAGCGATGCCGGCTCGGCACTTTTCGAACGAGCCCGGAATCTGCGTGACCGCTTCGTACGTCTCCCTGGTATGGCCGTAGATGCTGATCTCAACCAGAAAGGGCGGGTGCTCGGCCAGAACGTCCGCGATCCGATCGGTGATGAGGGTGCCGTTCGAGAAGATCGTGACCAGCAGGCCTCTTCGGACGGCGTGAAGGTAGACCTCGGTGAAGTCGGGACGCACGAACACTTCACCGCCGGTCATGAGGAGGAAGAAACAGCCCTCGTCAGCGATCTCATCGACCAGCTTGAGCATCCTCGCGGTGTCGAGCTCCCGCGCTATCTCGGCGGCATCCCCCGGCGATTCGTTCACGTAGCAGTGGACGCAGCGCAGATTGCAGCGGAACGTGGTTTCGAGGACGCCGTTTATGGGGGCCCGCGCGCCCGCGGCGCCAAACGAGAGGGTGGCGAAACCTTTCTCGGCGATCTTCGGTGTAGGGAGGGGGGCAGTCATCGAGATGGTCGAAGGGACGGTCGAAACGATCCGGTTGCTGAGGGCCTGCGCGGCGCCATCAGCTGCCCGCGTTCTTGCAGAAGGACTTCAGGCAACCCGGGGGGTTCGGGCCCCCGCCCGCGGTGTTCGTCTTGCACCCGGCCACGGCCAGCTCCTCGCCCGCTATTCGCACACGAAAAATCTTCGGCGGCTCGTAGGGCCTGCCGGGTTGGGCCGCAACTTGTTGTGCCATGGAGACTCCGCGGAAAAAAGGCTGTGAGGACGCCGAATGGGAAGAGCCATCAGCGTACTTCAGTTGTCGGATTCATGGCAACAAACGAAGGTGCGCCGCGTCACCCCCGTCGGCTCCAGTCGCGGCGGTGGTCCATGGACGGCCGGTCAGGCGAAGAAGGCTCCTCGCGGCTCTCAATCTGTCCTTCCAGCGCGGGCCGTTCTCCGAAACGACGCCGATGACATCCTCTTGAGACGCCCGGGGATCGAGATAGAAGCCGGTATCACCCTTCGTGCGGATGGTGGACCCGATACGAAGCACGACCCGGTGGAGCCTGAGGCCGTTCGGAGTTCGGAGCAGCGCCACCTCCCCCACCCTTGCCGGACGAACGCGAGCCTTCAGTCGGATCCGAGCACCTTCCCTGATGGCGGGCTCCATGCAGGTTCCGGTGACCGTGAGTTCGGCGCCCTGCGGGTCGAGACTCAGGCACTCGCGGATCCATTGCTCGGCGACGACCGAGGAGGGCGTCTTCTCGGGAAGAGAACCCGAAACGAGCGGAGGACCCGCCGGTGCGCGCGCGATCCCCGAATAGGCGAGGTCGATCAGGCGGGAGATCGCGCTCCGCGCCGGGGTCATCCGGCCCGGAATGGGCGCCGGAAACAAGGTGGCTCTCAAGAACCGCACCCGGGATGGCGCAAGCTCCAGGCGAAGGAACGCCATGTCCTGGATCCGGAAAGGCGGGGGCATCGGGTTCTGGGCTTCGATCCAGTTCGCAACGGCCTTCGGACAATGTGAAACCGCGCGGGCGCGGAATTCGAGCAGCCCGGGAGAAACTGAATCCCGGCGGCCGCACGCCATAGCCATGGCCCCAAGCACCTTGAGCGCACCGAACGACCTCGCGATGTCCAGGACACGGTCGAGATCCGGCCGCCGCCCGTCGAGGACGCGCGCGAAGTCCTCGTAGTGAAGGTCGCTCGCGGCGAAGGTGTGCTGAAACGCCGTGTGCAGAGCCAGGTGGATCACGAGATCCGCATCGGAGAGCCGGAACATCGGCGCGCCCGCCACCGGGGTCCGGCGCTCCCAGAGCCTGGCCGGATCAATATTGAAGAGACCCGGGCACGCGGTGAGCGAGATGTGCAGTTCGAGAATCGCGCCGCTCGCCTCTTCCCGGAAGACGAGAGCATGGTCCGAGGCCCCCACCTCCAGCAGGCCGAGAGAGCGGGCAAGAGCCGCGACTTCGACAAAGCGATGGGTGTCGGCCACGAGGAAGTCGACATCGGCCATCGGCCGATTCCAGGCCCCGCCATAGAGTTCATCCGCGATCGAAATGCCCTTGAGGGCAAGGACGGGGATGTCCTTCTCCCGGGCCGCGGCCGCGAAGCGAGTGGCCAGTTCCATCTGTTGCGCCCCGCGCGTGGCCAGCCAGAAGAGGTGTTGGCGCGGTTCGCCCGGATCGAAGCGGCCGGGCAACGTCAGTCCCTCAGTTTTCCGAGGCTCACGAAGCTGCCGAGAAGGCCGACGCCCGCTCCGATGCCAATCAGGGCGAGGACATCCATTGAGCCGAGCGTCGGCGCGAGGGTGGCGCCGAGGTTCGCTCCGCGCATCGCCTCGACGACGCGATCGAGGACCAGAGCGAGCAGGGCGCTCGCGAGCAGGCCGCCGAGCGCCCCGGAGAGCGACCCTTCGACCAGGAAGGGTCCGCGGATGAAGCCTTTCGAGGCGCCCACGAGGCGCATGATCTCGATCTCGTCCTCGCGCGAATAAACGGAGAGGCGGATCACGTTCGCGATCGTGAAGCCCGAGGCGACGGCCAGCACGAGGCCCAGGATGAGGGCCAGGCCGCGGGCCAGGCCAACGAAGGCGGAGAGCCGGTTCACCAGAATGGCGTCGTAGTGAACATCGTCGACGCCCTCGATTTTCCGCCAGCTCTCGATCAGATTGCTTACGACCTGCGCCCGTGCCAGTTCAGGCTTCAGTGAAACCTCGATCGAGGGCGGGAAAGGCGTTTCCCCTATCTCCTCGGGGATCGCCGCGAGGTCGGGGAAGAGGCCCTTGAACCGGGCGAGCGCTTCTCCTGATGTCCGCTCCTCAACGCTCTTCACCACCGTCTGAGCCTTGATCTTCGCCACAAGGGCCGAGCGGGCCGGCGCGTTCAATTCCGGGGACAGATAGACCACGACTTGAACCTTGCTCGCGAGGGACTCCACGAGCGATCCTCCGGCGCGCGCGATCGTGAAAAAGAGGCCGAAGACTCCGAGCGACGCGCCAATCGTCGCCACCGAAACCACGGTCAGGACCCGGCGTCTCATCAGGCCGGACAGGGCCTCCTCGAACGCGTACCGGACCGCCTTTGACATTGGGCGTCATAATACGGGGAGACCCATGGCAATACTCATCGGCGTGGCAGGCGGCACCGGCTCCGGAAAGACCTCGTTCGCGCGCAAACTGGTCGAGTCGATCGGCGAGGAAAGCTGCCTGCTCCTGCCCCAGGATTCCTACTACCGCGACACCAGTTCCCTGAGCCCGGAGGAACGGTCCCGGTGGAACTTCGACCATCCCCACGCCTTCGACACCAGCCTGCTGGAACAGGATCTGCGCGAGCTGAAGATGTCCCGCCCGGTGCCCCACCTCACCTACGACTACGCGACGCACGCCCGCATCGTGTTGCCGGACGCCCTCCGTCCACGCCCGGTGATCGTCCTCGAGGGAATCCTCGTCCTTGCCGAGGAGTCCTTGCGGCGGATCATGGACATAAAGCTCTTCATCGACACCGACGCCGACGTGCGGATTCTCCGCCGGCTGAGGCGCGATCTCAAGGAACGCGGCCGGAGCTACGACTCGGTCGAAAAGCAGTACTTAGAGAGCGTGCGCCTCATGCACCTCGAGTTCGTCGAACCATCCAAGCGGTACGCCGACCTCATCATTCCCGAAGGCGCCCAGAACAACGTGGCTCTCGACGCCGTGATCGCCCGCGTCCAGGCCATGGTGGCTGCGCAGAGCGTGGCCTCCGGCCTGCTCGTCGAACGAGCCTAGGAGTGGGCTCCCTGCAACGAAACTTCGGCGACCTGACCCTTCACGAGGGTGATCACTCTCTTCCTCATCCTCTCGATCATCTCGCGGTCGTGGGTGGCCACCAGAACCGTGGTGCCCTTGGTGGCGCATATCTCCTCGAACAGGGCCATGACTTCGGCGGCGCGTTCGGGATCGAGGTTGCCGGTGGGCTCATCGGCGAGAACCAGTTCCGGCTCGTTGATGAGGGCGCGCGCGATGGCCACACGCTGCTGTTCTCCGCCCGAGAGCTGCAGGGGGAACGAATCGATTTTGTCCTCGAGACCCACCGACTTCAAGGCCAAAAAAGCGCGGCGCTTCCGCTCCTCCTCCGGCACGCCCAGAACGCGCAGGACGAACCCCACGTTTTCGAGGATGGTCTTGAGCTTCAAAAGCTTGAAGTCCTGAAAGACCACGCCAAGGGTGCGGCGGAATTCCGGAATCTTGTGTTTCGGCAAAACCGAGACATTGCGGCCGCCCACGAGGATCTGACCTTCGGTCGGCAGCTCTTCGCGAAGAATGAGGCGAAGGAGCGTGGTCTTCCCGGCGCCGGAGGGACCGGTGAGGAAACAGAACTCGCCCCTGGGCACGTGCAAAGAGACGTCGCGCAAGGCGACGCCGTGCGCGTCGTACCGTTTCGTCACTCGGAAGGCCTGTATCATCGAAAGCTGTTTTGAAAGGTGCCGCGAAGGCGCGAAGGCCAAGGTTATAGGACGTTCCCCGAGGATTGAATGCGAGCGGTACTGATCCGAAACCAGGGCGGCCCGGAAGTCCTGGAACCAACTGACGTCGAAGCCCCGACGCCCGCGCCCGGGGAGGCTCTGGTTCGCGTGCGGGCCTGCGCGCTCAACCATCTCGACTTGTGGACGCGAAGCGGACGCGCCGGTTACAAGCCTCCCCTGCCCCACATCCTGGGCGACGATATCGCGGGCGAGATCGCGTCGCTGCCTTCAGGGGTCGACACCACCGGCCTGGCGGTGGGCCAGCGCGTGATGCTTCAGCCGGGGACGTCGTGTGGAAGATGTGCGATGTGCCTGAGCGGCGACGATTTCCTTTGCCGGCAGTATCGGATCCTCGGCCACGGCCGGTGGGGCGGCTATGCGGAGTTCGTGGCCGTGCCTTTGGCGAGTCTCATCCCCATCCCCGATTCGATCTCCTTCGAGAACGCGGCGGCCTTTCCTCTCGTGTTCCTCACCGCGTGGCGGATGCTGGTGGTGCGCGCGCAGGTGAAGATCGGTGAAGACGTTCTGGTGTGGGCGGCGGGGAGCGGAGTCGGCATGGCGGCGATCCAGATCGCCAAGCTCATGGGCGCGCGGGTGATTGCCACCGCGGGAGGCGGGAAAAAGCTGGAACTCGCGCGGAGTCTTGGCGCCGATGCCGTGGTTGACCACTACACGGGCGATGTCGTGGCGGAGGTGAAGCGGTTCACTTCCAGGAAGGGCGTCGAAGTCGTGATCGAGCACACGGGAGGAAAGACGTGGGAGCGCTCGCTCCAATCTCTCACCCATCGCGGCAGACTTGTGACGTGCGGGGCCACGTCCGGACCCGAAGGCGCCACGGATCTTCGTTTCGTCTTCTCGAAGCACCTCTCGCTCATGGGTTCGTACATGGGCAGCCGCGCCGATCTTCTGGCCGCCGCCCCGCACTTCTTCGCCGGTCGTCTTCGGACGCACGTGCACGCGGCCCTGCCCATGGAAGCCGCGGCCGAGGCTCACCGCGTGATGGAAGCGTCGGAGCATTTCGGGAAGATCGTGCTCACCGTGTGAGCGGCGGGCCCTCCGCGTCGAGCGTCGGCTTCCATCCCCCCTGGCTCGCGAGCGGCGGCCATGTGCAGACGCTCCTCGGGTTCTTTCATCGGCGCAACCTCCGCTGGACCCTCCCCGTTGAGGACCTGATCGTCGAGTCCGAACCGGGCATCCGCATCCTGTCGCGCGCAACCTGGCAACCGGGCGATCGCGAGCGCTCCCCCGCGTTGATCCTTCTCCACGGCATGGGCGGCCGGGATTCATCGACTTACCTGCTCTCCACCGGTCTACAGGCCTGGGCCGCGGGCTTTCACGTCGTCCGCATGAACATGCGCGGCGCGGGCGACTCATTCAAGATCTGCCCGCGTCTTTACAACGGAGGCCTCGAAGTCGATCTCGTCGCGGTGGCCCGGCGCCTCGCCACGATCACCCCGCGGGTGACGCTTTTCGGAGCGTCTTTGGGCGGGAACCACGTTCTCCTCGCCGTCGGTCGGTCGGGAGCCTCGCTTCCCGACGAGGTGAAGGCGGCGGTCGCGATCTCCCCGCCGGTGGATCTGCTGGCCTGCAGCGATGCGCTCCACGAACCCGGCAACCGGCTTTACGTCTCTCGCTTTGTCGCGGACCTGAAGGCGTCCTACACGCGCATCCAATCGCTGAACTCCGGCATGTACGAAGCCGGACGCGAGGCGGGGGTACGCACCGTCCGTGAGTTCGACGAGAGGATCACCGCGCCGTACTCGGGGTTTCGCTCGGCGGAGGACTACTACACGAGGTCGAGTTCAGGGCCCTGGCTCAACACCATCACCCGCCCTACTCTGATCGTCTCCGCCGAGGATGACCCGATGATTCCGGCTGAGAGTGTGCGGAAGTTTGCTCTGCCGGAGTCGGGGTGGGTGACGCGAGAGATTCACCACACCGGCGGTCATGTGGGGTTCGCGGCGAGGACCAGCGCCCCGGGCCGCTTCTGGCCGGCTGAGCGCGCGGTCGCTTTTCTAACCGCTCACCGCCAGCGCTAGCCCTGGGCTAGCGGGAACAGCTCGACGTTTTCTTCCTCGCGAACCGGCACCGCGTACTTCCCCGTGAAACACGCGGTGCAGTGACGCGTGCCGTGGGGGTCGCCCACCGACGAGATCAGACCGTCCTGCGACAGGTAGGCGAGGGTGTCGGCTCCGACGTTCTCGCGAATCTGTTCCACCGACCGGGACGACGCGATGAGCTCGCTGCGCCGCGGGGTGTCGATGCCGTAGTGGCAGGGATGGGTGGTGGGCGGGGAGGAGATCCGGAGGTGAACCTCCGCGGCGCCCGCGGCGCGGATCAGGTCGACGATCTTCCGGGACGTGGTCCCGCGCACGATCGAGTCGTCGATCAGGACGACGCGCTTTCCTTCGAGGACTTCGCGGACCGGGTTCAACTTGATCCGCACCCCGAAGTTGCGGACCTTCTGCTTGGGCTCGATGAAGGTGCGGCCGATGTAGTGGTTGCGCACGAGCCCCATGGCGTAGGGCACGCCGCTCTCCTCCGCGTAGCCAAGGGCCGCGCCGATTCCGCTGTCGGGAACCGGCACAACCACGTCGGCGGGAACCGGGGATTCGCGGGCCAGGCGGCGTCCCATCTCCAGGCGAGAGCCAAGAACGCTCCGGCCGAAGACCTTCGAGTCCGGCCGCGCGAAGTAGACGTGCTCGAAGATGCAATGCCGGGGCATGTCCTTCGGGAATGGGAAAAAGGACCGCAGACCGTTCTTGTCGATCACCACAACTTCGCCCGGCGCCACGTCGCGAACGTAGGTCGCCTCGATGAGATCGAAGGCGCAGGTCTCCGACGAAAGCACGTAGGCCTCCCCCAGCTTGCCGAGGGCCAGGGGCCGGATCCCCATGGGATCGCGCGCGGCGATGAGCGCGTCCTTTGTGAGGAAGAGAAGCGAGTAGGCTCCGCGGACTTTAAGAAGGCTCGAGGCAACCGCGTCCTCGACGGGCCCGATCCGCGCGCGGGCGTACAGATGAAGGAGCACTTCCGTGTCGGAGCTCGACTGGAAGATCGACCCCGCCGACTCGAGTTGCCCGCGCAGCAGGTCGGCATTCACAAGATTGCCGTTGTGGGCCACCGCGATTTCGCCGCGCTGGCAGCCGATCAGGATGGGCTGGACGTTGCGCTCGGAACTTCCGCCGGCGGTGGAGTAGCGCACATGACCGATCGCAGATTCCCCGACGAGGGAAGCGATCGATTCCTCGCGCGCGAAGACTTCGCTCACGAGGCCAGTGCCACGCATCGCCTTGAGCTCCTGGCCGTCCGAGGCGACGATGCCCGCCGCCTCCTGGCCGCGGTGCTGAAGGGCGTAGAGACCCAGATAGGTCAGATTCGACGCCTCGGGATGCCCGAAGACCCCAAAAATCCCGCACTGATCCTTGAAGTGGTCGTCCTCTACGAGGCGGGGGGCCGCAGTCATCGGCATGCCTCCATGCTCAGCTCCCATGCCTCAAGGGCAGGCTTCGCGACACCCTCGTGGGACTGCGCCGAAGTGACGAACGAGCGCAGCGACTTTGCGGTGGCGTGCGGAGCGAAGCTGAGGACGGCCACAAAGTCGGCTCCGTCCCTGCTTCTTCGCGGCAAGGGGTCATAAAGCGGACTCTAAGCCGAAAGCCTGCGCTCGAGAGAACTCCAGGTGTTCAGGAGTTCGGAGACGGAGTGGCGAGTGAGCTGGACGCCGCCGGAACGCAATGTGAGGTGCGCTCCGCCCACATATCCGAGTCTTCGACAGGGCACGCCCGACCGGGTCGCACGCGCCTCGACCGCTTCGGGATCGCGGGTCGAGACGATCATTCGGGAGGGACCCTCGGAGAAGAGAAGCGCGTCGGTTCGCTTGGGATCCCCGTCCTCGAAATCGTCGCCGCCTCCAAGGTCGCCAAGATCGAAGTCGCCGCCGAGCGAGGCGCTCTCGAAGTTGAAACAACATTCGGCAAGCGCTACCGCCAGACCGCCATCGGCCACGTCGTGCGCGGATGCGAGCTTCCGCTGCTGATTGAGATCGAGCACCACGTCGTAGAGGGCCTTCTCCGCCCCAAGATCAAGCCTGGGGAGAGCGCCCGCCACGGTGGAGTGGACGGTCCTCAGGTATTCGCTGCCGCCAAGCGACGGATCGCTTGTTCCGAGAAGAAGTACGGTGTCGCCCGCCTGTGCGAAGGTCCGCGTCATGGCCTGGCTCGCATCTTCGAGCAGACCCACGGCGCCGATGACCGGCGTCGGATAGATGGGAACGCCGTCGGTCTCGTTGTAAAGCGATACGTTCCCGCCCGTAACCGGAGCGTCGAGAGCGCGGCTCGCCTCGCCGATGCCCTCGAGCGCCTTTACGATCTGTCCCATCACTTCGGGCTTCTCGGGATTGCCGAAGTTGAGGCAGTTGGTGAGGCCGATGGGGAGCCCGCCGGTGGCCACGACGTTGCGGCAGGCTTCGGCCACCGCGAGCATCGCGCCCTGCTTGGCATTGAGAAAGCCGTAGCGGCCGTTGCCGTCGAGGGCGATAGCGAGAGCCTTCTTCGAGCCATGGATCCGCACCACCGCGGCATCGGAAACGCCCGGGCCCTGCACCGTCCCGGTTTGAACCGTGCTGTCGTACTGCCGGTAGATCCACTTCTTGCTCGCGATGTTCGGCGAACCGAGGAGGGCGAGGAAGGCCCTCGAAAGATCGGTGGGAACCGGGAGGTCCGAAAGATCGCGATCCTCCGCGGGATTCTTGGGGTCGACCCACGGTCGGTCGTAGAGCGGCGCTTCGTCGGTCAAGGCGCTGGCCGGAATGTCGGCCTCGAGCTTGCCGTCCTTGTAGACCTTCACGTGACCGTCGCCGGTGACCACGCCCACCGCCTCGGCGTGCAGATCCCACTTCTCGAACACCGCGGTGATCTCGGCCTCGCGGCCTTTCTTCGCCACCAGAAGCATCCGCTCCTGCGATTCGGACAACATGACTTCGTATGCGGTCATGCCGGTTTCCCGCTGCGGAACCTTCGAGACATCGAACTCGATGCCCGTTCCGGCACGTCCCGCGGTTTCGGAGGTGGCGCACGTCAACCCGGCCGCACCCATGTCCTGGATCCCGACGACGGCGCCCGTCGCCATCGCCTCGAGGCACGACTCGAGAAGGATCTTCTCCATGAAGGGATCCCCGACCTGAACCGTGGGCCGCTTCTCTTCGCTGCCCTCTCCGAATTCCGACGACGCCATGGTGGCGCCGTGAATCCCGTCGCGGCCGGTCTTGGCCCCGACGTAGAAGACGGTGTTGCCGATGCCTTCGGCGCGGCCCAGGAACAGCTTGTCCTTCGTCGTCATGCCGAGACAGAACGCGTTCACGAGCGGGTTGCCGGAGTAGCAGGGCTCGAACACCACTTCCCCGCCGACGGTCGGACACCCGAAGGCGTTCCCGTAGCCGCCTATGCCCGCAACCACGCCGGAAATGATCCGACGCGTCTTCTGATCGAAGGAATCGGAGAAGCGAAGTGAGTTCAGCACCGCGATGGGTCTGGCACCCATGGTGAAGATGTCGCGCAGGATTCCGCCAACACCCGTCGCCGCACCCTGGTAGGGCTCGATGAACGAAGGATGGTTGTGCGACTCGATCTTGAAGACCGCGAGCAGGCCGTCGCCGATGTCGAGCGCGCCGGCGTTCTCACCGGGCCCCTGGGCCACGCGCGGCCCTTGGGTCGGCAGCTTCTTCAGATGGAGCCGGGTGGATTTGTACGAACAGTGCTCCGACCACATGACCGAGAACATCCCGAGTTCGACCAGGTTCGGCTCGCGGCCCAGGAGCGCCTTGATGCGCTCGTACTCGTCTTGTTTGAGACCATGGGCTTCAAGCGTCTTCTTGTCGTGCATCGGGAGAGCGATCTTATTCGCTCCCCCGCGGGCAGGCCCTACTTTCCCTTTCGCCGTTGCGAGTCGGTTCACGGACTGAGGCCCCCGAGGCGAGTCTCCGCGCTCCTTACGCCGTCATTGCGAGTCGGTCCACGGACTACGTCCGTGACGTTTGGCAGAAACTCTCCGTCACCCCGGCGAAAGCCGGGGTCTAGCGCGAAGAGTGCGTTTGGAATCCGCGGCGACCGGAGGCCCAAGAACCCGCCCAAAATGGGGCGTTCTCGAACGAGTTTCTCAGCAGGGACCCGATGTTCCGGGCCGGACCGAAGCAATCCTCGGGGCGCAGGGTGGTCGTCTCGCCGAAGATCGCTTCCCTACCCGCCGAAACGTCGGGGTCGCTCGCGATGACGACAGGGAGGTGCGACGAGCCCGCGATGACCTCGGGGCACGCCGGAGGATCCGGGCCATTCGACCTCCGGTGGCTCCGTCACGCCGTCATCTTCGAATACGCCCAAAATCGCGCTTGACAGACAGTTAGATATTTGGCTAAATATCTAACGTGAACATCGTCTTCAAAGCCCTCGCCGACCCCACCCGGCGGAAAGTCCTCGAGCTTCTCCAGCAAAAACAAATGACCGCGGGCGAACTGGCGGGGCATTTCGATGTCTCGAAGCCCACCATGTCCGCGCATTTCGCGGTGCTGACGGGGGCCGGTCTCGTGCAGGCCGACAAACAGGGCCGCTCGATCACTTACCGTCTCCGGATGTCCGTCCTCGAGGAAGCCCTCCTCGGGTTCGCGCGAACATTCGGGATCGTCATCAACCGGACGAGCGGGCGCGAAAGGCCCGCTGCACTCACCCTCAAAAGGAGCCGTGCATGAAGGAAACCGCCACCCGTTCTAGACTCGCAAGGGACATCGCGATCGCGATCGGCCTCATGGTCGTGTCCGCGGCCCTGGTATTTCTGACTCCGGCAGCCATGAGTCGCGATACGTCGATGCGAATCTTCGGCATCCTCCTCGGAGCGTTCGTCATCTTCTGCGCCAACGAAGGGCCAAAAGCGCTTCCGCCTCTCGATCGCGTCCGCGACCCCGTGGCGGAGCAGGCGAGGCGGCGGTTCGGCGGCTGGGCGATCACCCTTGGCGGCGTCGCCTACCTCGTAACCTGGCTGATCGCGCCGGTGAACGACGCGCCGCCGATCGCGGCGGCGCTCCTGGCCCTCTCCGTCGCGGCGGCCATCGGTCGATGCCTTCTCGGGCGGCGACGGGATCCGTCCACGTCGATCCCGGATAGACCGTGATGTGGGCCTTCCTGATGGGACTCAAGACCGTGGATCCGCTTGAACTCCGCTCGATAATTAGCGCAGGCGATGTCTCGGTCTTCGACGTCAACTCCCGCGAAAGCTGGTCGAAGGGACACGTGCCCGGCGCGCGGAATCTCGATCCTCAGGCCTACCGCGTCACGGATCTGCCGGCGGACAAGGACGCAACGCTCGTCTTCTACTGTTCGAACACGATGTGCCGGAAGGCGCCGAACGCGGCTAGGCGCGCGAAGGAAATGGGTTACAGGAACGTCAAGGTAATGTCGGCGGGAATCCAGGGCTGGCGCGGCAAGGGCCTGCCGACCGTCACCTGAAACCGGGGACCTGAACCCGCACGACCACGGGGTGTACCTTATTCGGCCGGCCCCGAAGGCGATGAGCCCACCGAGGTAGACGTCGCTCCCTGAACAAATGAGAACGTGGCGCCCGTCCCGACGAGGCGCACGAAGACATACGCGGGCTCTTTGTACATGGGCAGGCCGAGCAGAGAGACGCCGTCGAGGTAGAAGCCGATGGAACCGTCGGGGCCGCGTAACACGCGCAGCGTCTTTGGGGTGCCGACCCCGA
>Ga0163144_10002871_pt1 | contig 39359 bp, 37 predicted proteins | sample OliLak19BULKMAT1_FD_123175 | JGI IMG/M metagenome (GOLD analysis project Ga0163144, IMG submission 123175) | Freshwater microbial mat bacterial communities from Lake Vanda, McMurdo Dry Valleys, Antarctica - Oligotrophic Lake LV.19.BULKMAT1 | ecosystem: Environmental > Aquatic > Freshwater >...
GGGGAGGGGTCGGAAATTCGGCTATGTCCCAGGCCTAGTTCAACCTACCCTGGCCACGTTTACGCAGCGCCGGCCGGCCATAGTAAATTAAACCTAGTTTATCTCGCGGCGCGCTGACGTGTTCGACACGGCGAAACTTGCCACGAGTTCGCGATGACGTCACGCACATGGCCAGGGGGTCGGCGAGAGGTGACGTGGCACTTTCCCAGTATATTCATTTTATCACTTTCGCGTGCCTTGTATCCCGCTGCCTTGCGCCGCGCCGGTGCCGGCCGCGAGCCCTGTGCACCGCGCCGCGGCGCGCGCGGCGGAGGCATGGGAGGAGGGCCGTGAGTGTCACATTCCGCTGCGCGCGCCGCCAAAACTGCTTCCTCCGCCATGAACGCACGCGTGGGCGCCGCGGTGCCGCGCGTGGTGTTCCTGGTGGGCGAGACGGAGGAGTCCGTGGCGCCGCTGTGGCGCGCACTCGAGTGCGAAGCTCCAACCGCGGAGCTCGTGCTGCACAAGTCGGTCAGCGAGGGCGGCGACGAGGCGGCCGAGCTGGGCGCGGTGGTGGTGGCGAGCCACACCCTGGCGCGGCGCGACCGCAAGGCGGCGCTGCGACTGGCGCGGCGGGCGGCGCGTGTGGGGTACTTGACAGCGGAGCGCGAAGCGGCCATTCTGGCGCGCCCGAGCGCGCACGTGCTGGTGGTGACGCGGGAGCGACTGGCGCAGGCGTGCGCGGCGTGGGCCGAGTCGGCGCAGCACGCGGAGCCGCTGGCGCGCGCGGCGGCTGCGTGCGGCGCGACGGCCACGGCCGCGCTGCACGCGCTGTACAACGCCGGCTCGGTGGTGCACACACTGGGTGGCATTGTGGAGAGCTGGGCGCACGGGCGGCGCGACCGACACGTCAAGGCAATGACACGGAAGCGCATTGAGGAGGCGGCGCGGAAGCCTCGGCCGCGGCGGAAGGCGTTGAGCGAGAAGGCAAAGGCAAAGGCAGCGGAGGCGGCGGCGGAGGCAGAGAAGGAGATGGTGAGCGTGAAGCGGAGCCACGCGCTGGAGGCGTCAATCACGTCGGAGGCGAAGAGGCAGCGCGTGGAGAGCGCACGCAAGGACTTGGAGTGCGGCATGTGGGCACCGCTGAACCGGGACCGGCGGCGGCGCGAGAACCGCCACATTCCGCTCGAGGGCCTCGTGAGGGACGAGGACGCACCGGACGAGGACGGCGTCAGCAGTGCTGCGCTGGCGCGCGCCGAGGCGTGGGTGGAGTCGTGTGGGGGGTTCGCGTTCACGTGCAAGGAGCAGGCCACGCGCGTGTGTTTGGTTACCTACCTGTACTCGGCCTACCTGCGCGCTGCCGGCGGCGGCGGCGGCGGCGACGATTGGGCCGCGCGCGTGGCCGCGCTCAATGTCGACGCGGTGCGCGTGGACCAGGAGACAGCACTGTGCGCGGCGCTCGACGGCCGGGTCGGACACAACCGCGCCGCGTGCCTCGCCTGGTACATGAGCGAGCCCGGGCTGGCGCGGGAGCCCAGCGCCGTGGTGGCGACGACCTTTGTGCGGCTGTGCTACGCCATGGACCGCGCCGCCACCACGCGCGAGCCGTTCCACGTGGCGTACGCGGCCGTTTGCGACGACCCGCACCTGTTCATTGCGCTCTCTCTGTGCCGGGATCTGCACCACGCGCCCGTCGCTATCGATTGGACACACAGCACCGCCACGCGCGCCCTCGACATGCGTGTGGTGCCGTGCGTGCGCGCGGCGGCGCCCCCGGAGCCAAGCACGCCGCTGGAGTGCCGCGAACTCAGCCGCGGCGGCCTCACGTTTGCGCTACCGCTCGACGTGTCGCCCTTCGCTGTGCGGCGCGGTGTGCCCTTTCCCTGCGCGGTGGTGGCCACCGCGGACAGCGTAATGCTGACGGTGCCCTCGGCGACGCACGCGCGCACACTAACGCACGGGCTGACGCTGCTGCGCGACACGGCCATCATGCGCAACGCGGCCGTGTCCAAGAAACGCTACACCGACACGCAGGGCTGCTTGCAGCGCCTGGCCAGCGCGTTGCGCGCCGGTGTGCCCGCGGCCCTCCGCGCGGCGGCCACGCTGCTTGGTTTGGACTCCAACCCGCTCCACGCGCGCTTTGCCGCGCCCCTCGACGCCCTCGCGCGCATCGACGCCGTCATTGACCTCTTTGTGCGTGACCTTTCTCGCATACACCACCTGCCCGACGCCGCGCCCAACACGCACGGCGCCGAGCTTGCCGACCTGCTGGACTACCGCAGCGGCGTCGACTGCACGCCGTCGCACCTGTTCGACGTGCTGGCCAGCGCGCTAACGCCGTGCGTGAGTTTCGTGTGGGCGCCGCTGGCCTCGCCCGACGCACTGGACCACGAACATCCGCACGGACGTTTAATGCCGCCGGACAGCGAGATACCCGGCATGCCGCCGGCCTCGGAGAAGGGCGACGAGGTGGAACGCGAAATCTACCGCGAGCAGCACCGCGCCAGCATGCGCGCAGCCTTGGATGAGGTGCGCCGCGCGCCAGACGGCCGCGTGTACTTTGCCCACGCCACCGTGCGCGCGGCCAACGACGAGCTGCATTTGCGCATGCTGGACCAGCGGTTGGTGGACCAGACGTGGGAAGCACTGTACGACGTGTCGTGCAGCGTGACGCGGCGGCCCAACGGCAAGGGGCAGATGTGCGACGTCAAGTTTGCAAAGTCGTGGCCGCAGGACGCCGCCGAGGAAGCCGAGGGGCGCGTGCCAGCCACGCTTGTGGGCTTGCTGTGCCTGCTGTACGCGGGCACCAACGCGGGTGGCCACACGGCCAACCGCCGCCGCGCCGCCTTTCTGTACGCGAGGTGCACCGTGGAGCCCGAGGCGGCGCCCGAGACAATCACCCTGGAGCCGAATCGCTACGTGGGCACGCTGCCGGTGCCCGAGGTGCGGCGCGTGATCAAGAAGGGCGCGCCGCACCAGGCCCGGGACCGCGCCGCGCGTGTGAGGCGTCGCGCCGCGGCGCTGCGCGACATGTGTGTCAATCCGGGCCAAGGTGTGCGTGTTTTTGCCGACGCGTTTCCGGGCTGCGTGGAGGCTGCGCTGCGGTGGCAGTCGTGGTGGTGGGGTGACTCCGTGGAGGAGGAGCCCGCGCTATAAATCAGTGTGCCGGCGGCGCGGCTTAAATGCCACCCGAGTCGGTGGTGGTGCTGAACCCGGCGCTGTTTGTGGCGCGCGCCGACCTGGTGGGGCCGCTGCGACCAAAGCGCGTCACCATCGCCGGGCGCCACGAACTGACCGCGCTGCGCGGCGTGTACGCACTGGACACAGCAACGCCTTTTTATCGCGCCTTGACCACGCCGTGTGTCAAGGCAACCGTTTCGCTGCTCACGGACCTGGACAAAGCGACGAAAGGCTCGGTGCACGAGATCCCCGCCGAGGCACCTGGGCTGCGCGAGCGTCTTGCCGAGGGCATCAAGTACGTTGTTAAGCACGTGGCACTGGACACCATCAAGGGAAAGCGCGAAATCTACGCCAATATGGCGCTGCGCGCCTCGCCTCGCGTGGCTGTGCCCGAGTTTATCGTGGTCAATGCGAGCAGCGCGTGCCTTGTGTTTCGACGCGGCGGCGACGACACGCGCGTGTTGCTGCAGGAGGAGCCAAACGCGCTGCGTGGGCGCGAGGGCGAGCTTGTTGCCGCGCTGAGCGGCGCCATCGCGGACGTGCTTCAGATCGGGTTAGTGTTCACCGACTTCAAAGCGGAGAACGTGGCGTGGAGCGCGGACAAGGGGTTTCAGCTCATCGACTTTGGCGACGTCGCACCCGTGGCCGATTTCAACCCGTCCGTGCTCACCGTTGATGCTGGCCTCGCCGAGGCACGCGCGCGCGACGGGATGGCCGTGTTGTGGGCGGGTGTTAAATGATCCCTTCACGCGCGGCTTGGTTCACTTCTTGCCGTGTCGCTTGCACCACGCACCGCGCGCGACTCCACGTAGCCTGCCGCCTCGAGAGCGCGCAGCGCGTCTGGCATGGTGGCGATGAGGCGCCGCCGCAGCGCGGTCTGGCGATTCATCGCGGCGGGTGCCTCGTAGCCGCGCATCTTGTTGTTCTCACTCCTGTCAATCAACACCTTCAGCCAATGCGCCAGTATGTCGCCCGTGACCCAAATATCGTCCTCAGGGTGCGCCGCGTACTCATACGCGGTAAAAAGCTCCCCGACGCCCTCGACGCCCGTCCGCGTGCGCGTCCCGTCGCCGTGCGGCCACAAGCGATACTCGCGCGGCGCTTCCACACTGCACGCCGCCACGCGCGAGGCGAGATCGTCCATGGTTGATTTTTAAACAGTGGCGCAAGCGTCTTTTACATGCTCACACCGCCTCTGCCCAGACAAGCGTCACGATGGCGCACCAATTGCCGACGCGGAACTCGCACACGGTGTGCGGAAAGTGTGCGGCGGCCTGGTCAGATACCAGCGCGCGGAACTGCTCGCAGTGGTGGATGGCGAAGCGGAGCACTGTCTGCTTCGCGGCGTTGCTCGAGTTGAGTCCACGCGCAAGCGGGCCTTCGCCGTCACTGTACGTGCTCCAATCCACTTTCAGCACGTCGACGCGATCCAGCCCAGCTCGCGCCGCTGCGCGCATGGCCGCCTTGGTGTCGGCCACGGCAGCCTCGGAAAAAGCGAGACAACCAAAGAGCGCGCGGTGACCACGAACTCTGCGCGACCGGCGCGCGTCAGCTCGGCCAACTCCTCGTGCAAGGGAACGGTATCAGCGGAGGCCATGGTGAAAGTCTGTTTTCGCGCCCGCTCGCCGGTAAATCGGATTCACAACGGCCTCCGCTCCGTCTCGCACCTTCGTGCCCCTCAGCATCACAATCGCCTCCATGGCTAAAGACATCAACGACGCCAACGCCGCGTTCGTGGCCTCCCGCGGCTTCAACCCGAACCCCCCTGCCGTTACAGACGTCGCGCCCGCCGCCCACACGCCGGCGCGCCGCACCCTCCCGGACCCGGACTCGCTGGTTCTGTCCAAGGAGAAGCTCAAGGAGCGCAAGTTCGTGCTCGCGCTCAAGGGCAACCCCAAGGCGGCCTATTTCGAGCCCCCCTACCTGCGGGCAATCTTTCCCCGCCTCACGTTCGAGGGCAACATCACGCCCGACTCCAAGAGCGAGTACCCGCCGGCCACGCGCGACAAGGCCGAGCTCGAGGTCACCGTGACACAGGGCGGCTACGACGCCGAGGACGTGGCGCGCGCACTCCCGCACCTGCACACCGAGCAGGTGGAGCACCGCGGCTGGAAGGCGCGTGCCGCAGTGCGCGCGCTCCGCTTGGTGTTCCGCGAGAACCCCAAGGAGTTCGAGGCCACGCTGGCCAAATGCTACACGGACGCGCGCAAGACCGAGTGCGTGCGCTTCGAGGGCCGCGGGGAAAAGGTTACTGTGGCGCAACTGATCGCTCGCGAGGCCAATGACGCAGAGCTGCGCGAGCGTGTTCGTGCGGCGGCCGAGGACAACTTCGTGGAGGGCCTCAAGTATCCCATTCGCCCCACCACTGACTTTGACGAGCACGGCCGCGATCCAAGCGGCGAACTGAAGAAGGCGTGGAAGCAGCAGTTCTCGCGCAGCGCGTGGCGCGTGAAGAAGTACGTCAAGGACAAGAAGTACGCGCCCACGCACTGGGCCGGCGAGCGCGGTGTGCCGAGCACGCTGCGCAGCTGGCCGCGCGTGTTGAGCGAGATGATCGCGCTCGGCTTCTACTACAATCCGTTCAAATTCATCGACGCGTCAACCGGTGCTGCAGTGGTGCACCCGAACATCGCTGTGCCGTGGCTCGACCCCGAGACTAACTACACCACGCGCGTCAACGTGCTTGCTGACCCGCTGAGCGGCGAGCCCATTCCCGACCTGTCAACCGCCGACGTGGAGAGAATCAGCAAGGGGCAAGAACCGCGCTGGCAGACGCTTCCGCTGCGCGCACCCAAGCCTGGCGCACCGCTGCCCTTCATGCCGCCGCGCGAGCTGGGCGGCGAGCGCTGGCAGCCCATTGTGGTACCCGGCTCGCTGGTGTGCCCACACCCGGGCTTTGAGCCAATCAAGCCCAAGGACTTCACGCTGCTGTCTCTCGCGTACACCATCGAGGTCATTGTTCTGGGCAAGGACGAGAGCGGCGGCTACGGCGTGCGCTTCACGCCGGGAGACACGCTGCGCGTGGGTGTCACGCGCGCCTACACGCCGCGCGATGCCATGCGCGCGGACTTCCCCGCTGGGCTCAAGAGCACACTGAGCGCCGTGTGCGAGCAGACCAGCGCTGGGCGTCTGCTGACTCTGGAGGACGCCCTAGCGGCCGAAGCCGCTCAGCAGCAGTGTGCGCCGCCGACACTGCTGGCACTTCCCGCACCGGGTGACAGCGAGGCGGCGGAGAACGCAGCCATGGCGGCGGCCGCGGAGGCCGCGGAGAACGCGGCGGGCAAGCGCAGACGCTCGGACGACGAGGCCAGCAGCGAGGAGGAGATGACGAAGAAGCCAAAGACGAGCGCGGCCACGCGGCTGGGTGAGGTGGACTGAGTGTGAAGTTCACTCGGTCTTCACGGGCGGCAGTGCGCGCGCCACGTGTGCAGCCACGCTGCGGCCAGATAGTGTCTCGCGCACCATGGTCATGGCCTCCTTGGCCCCGAGCACCGCGGTCCGCTCCTGCACGGGCGGCGCAAATGCATCGACTGCGTTACACGCGGCCAGCGTGGCGTCGAGGGCGGCGCGCGCGGCCAGTTTGTTTGCGAGTGCGGCGTTGGACACGACGACGGCATTGTAGCGGGCCACTGCCGTGGCGAGGAACTCGCGCAGGTCGGTGGAATCAAATCGCATGTCAACCCGCTCGCTGCCCAGCGTGAGAGTCGCCAGGCCCGAATCGTCGTAGACCACGACGGACAGGTCGGGCTGCGGCGACACCACGCTGTGCGCACCGCGCCACACGCGCGCCATGGGCAGCGTGATGCCCGCGGTGTAGCGGTGCGGCGACACACCGAAGCGCTTGGCCACGTCGCGCGTGCGCGTGCGCAGCCGGTCCACCGCTTCGCGGTTCACAAAGGCATCGGCGCCAATTGGGCCGCCGCCCTGCTGCTCCACCGAGTACCACACGCGCCGCGCGTTGACCAGCGCGCCCTGCGCCATGGCGCGAAGCGCGTCCTCGCCTCGCACGTGGCCCTCGCGCAGCGCCACGCGCGCAAACCGGTCCAGGCGCTCGGCCAGCGTTTGAATGAAGCTGCCGTGCACCGCGCCCATGGCCTCGGCCAGCGCGTCGACGCCGTCCAAGCGCGCGGGCGCCTCGTCGCCCGTGTGCGTGTCGGCCTGCATGACGTGGAAGACAAACTCGTACGGGAAGGGGCCGTGGCGGCTCAGGAGCGCGTGCGCGGCGCCCTGGTGAGCGGCGAGGCGGCGCTTGGTGTGGCGCAGGAGTGCCCGGTAGGAGAAGTAGCGTTCGTGTAGCGTGGCGTCGCTTTCGCCGTGTAGGGAGAGCAAGGTGCCGGGTTCGCGTATGGGCGCGTAGGGTGGATAGTCGTGCGCCACCGCGTCGTCCAGCGTGGCGTCGAAGAGCGTGTTGGAGGGCGTGAGGTCGACGCGAAACACGTCACTGTCCGCGGTGACCGCACTTGCCAGCACTGCCAGCGCGGCCGCGCGCGCCGCATCCGCCACGGGCGGCTCCGTCCAGTGGCATTCGCCAAAGACAGACGTGGCCAAGTCGTACCACACGCCGTCGCGCAGGCAGTAGCCCAGCACGCGCACCGTGACCGCGTCCTCGGTGGTCAGTGCGTCGGCGGCGTCGCCGACGGAGACGCGCACCGTGTACTCGCCGCCGGGCCGGCCGTCGACAAAGTGTGCAGTGGGTGCCACGTCGCCGCCAGAGTCGAGTGTGAGTTCGTCCGACATTGTGGCGTTGGCGTGGGTCTCGTACACGAGGCCATTCCGGTACCAGGTCCACGTGAAACGCGCGCGACGCGCAGCCAGTCGCCGTCGCTCGCGCTCCACGTTGCTGTCGAGCGTTTCGCGGAGAACCAGCCGCGCGCGCAGCACAATGGGCGCCGTGTGCGCGCCGACGCGCACGCGCCGCGTGAACACAATGGGCCGGCGGTCCGCGAGCGGGGTGTGCGCGCGGACGAGCAGTGACAGGTCGCGCTTTGCCTCGGCGAGCCGCGCCTCCCAGACGTACGTAAGCACAAAGTAGGCGTGACAAGCGTTTGGCGCGCACGGGGCGCGGTTGGGCGCAAAACGCCAATCAAAGCCCATGAAGAAGCCGCGCCACGCCAGTGCCTCGGTGAGGGCAATCGACACGGCGCTGCGATAGGCCAGCGTGGTGGTGGCCATGTCGGTGAGTGGCGTGTCGGCGGTGGCCACGTGGGGTGCAAGGACGAGGTCCTCGGGCAACTGCTGGTCGGTGCCGTCGTAGTTGCTGTACAGCGAGCCGTACAGGTTCTGCCGCAGCGAAGGCGTGACGCGGCGGCGGTGCGTTGTTTCCCACTCGTTCAACCAGGCCAAGTAGTCCGTGGTGGCGTAGCGCAGCAGTATTGTGCGCAGTGCATCGTCGCCGGCGCCGCCTGCCATCACCTGGTCCACGTACTCGTGAAACAGCGCGCGCAGTTCCTCGCGCAGCAGCGGTGCAATGCGCGCAAGCTGCGGGTCGAGGCGCGCGGCATTGTCCAGCGCGGCCACTGCGTCGTTCACCACGGCGATGGCTTCGTTTTGATGCGCGGCGGTGGCGGTGCGAGTCTCGGCAATGCGCGTGCGCAGAACGGCCGCCGACCGCGCACGTGTCGCTTCCATGTGTGCGGCAAACTTGCGTTCCCGCTCCTCGCCCAGCAGCTCGTATGCCAGCGACACGGGCTCGTCTGGGGCAAACATGTGTGGCATGAGTTCGCCCTCGGTGGGAGTCACCACACGCTGTGGATCGTTGCTGCTCAAGGCCTTGAGCTGGGCCACTTTTGCCTCAATAATTGAGAGAGCGGCGCGCGCCTCGTTCACCGCGGCGGCGTGCTCGGTGGGCACGGTGTCGCTCAAGCCCTCAATGGTGAACTCCGCGCGGAGCGCGGCCGCATTCAGCGGCGCCACGTCGGCCATGGTGGGGGCGGCCAGGTCCGCGATACTTTATAGCGCGGAAAACGGATCATGGACGATGTGCCGCGACACGCGGCCGACGCTCCGTCCCTGCACCGGCGGCGACACGAGCGTGTGAGTCTTGAGGAGCCGCCGTTCGAGCGCGAGCCCATGAGTGAGGGAGAGCGCAGGGCACGCGAGGCGCTGTATTCGTGGGGGTATCTCATCGCGTTGCGCGCGGCGCGCATTCCGGTGGCCGTTGTGCGGCTGATCGTTGCCATCGTGGCAGCCTTGGTGCTGCCGCTGCTACGCTGCCTCGGCGCGGGGCCAACGGCATGGCTGCAGGCAATATCGCAGTGGCGGGCCGCGCGCGCGGCTGCCATCGAACTGGCCCGCCTGCAGGCCGAGGACGTGATGGCCACGCGGCACAAGGTTGTCAAACGGAACTTCCTCTGGTGCCAGGTTGCGCTGGGCTGCCTATGCGTGCTCTGCGTGGTGTACGCGGGCTACCTCCTGGGCCGCTCGGCGCCCGAGGAGGAGGAACTCATCCTGGTGCGGCACCCGCTGGCCATGGTGCGCCACGGCGAGCCCAATGTGCGGCTCGACCTTGCCAGTGATGTGTGGCAGTGCGGTGCGGACGAGTTTCGCTCCATTGCTGACTCTGATCACACCCTGACCATGACATCGCTGCGCCTGCGGGCCAACCGCGCCATTGCCGCGGGCCGCGTGTGCGTGTGTGCGCCCATGTTTGGCGCGCGCGTGAACTTTGTCGCCGTGCGCAACGCCAGCGGTGGACTTCCGACGCACGCATACAACATGGTGGCCACATCGAACGTGGCCACGGACCGGCCGCGGCACAAGGTGGGCGAGAATTGGGGCGAGTTTTATCCCGGCCTTGACAGCATTGCCGTGAGTCGGGCCGACGTCACACGCGTGCGCTACCAAACCCCGGGCGCGTGCGAGCACATGGCGGCCACCTTTCGCAATGACACCTCCTTCTGCGTTCAGGTTTGCCTCGACATGTTGGCCGGTCGCAGACCCAGCGTGCCAGCGGTGCAATGAATCACCCGCGCCACTTCCTTCCACAAACACCACACGTACAGCGATGCTCTATGCGCCGTCCAGACTGGAACACGCACGCAAGCAGCGTGTCATCTTGAATCGACTCAGCGGCATCCGCAGCCTCGGCAGCCACGCTGTATCCGTCACCCACGCGCGCACCGCCGTTGTAGACATAGAACAGCGGCGCGGTGTTGCGGCCGGCAGCTTCATCGGCCACAAACGCAGCCTCGTTTGCAAGCTCAGCCGACAGTTCTTCTTCGTATCTTGCCCCGAAGGAAGCGTAGTGAGGATCGTTCAGCCAGATATCCCAGTTGAAGCACGAAGCGCAACGACAATCGAAACGCGTGTGTCCTTGCGGCCTCGAACCAGACTCGAAGATAGTCTCCATCATGCGAAGAGCGCATTGAGGCGCGCCCGGCGGTACGTCCCAGTAGCAGTCGCGGTCAATCAGGTAGCCAGTTTTGCTGCGCACGCCACCCCTGTAGGCATACCAAAATCCGGACTTGTTCTTGCCTGCCGCTTCATCTCTCGCGAACGCCTTTCTATTCATGTCGATCTCCGCTTGCATTGCGTGATCCCATATCACTGGTTTGCTCATTGTCTTGAAATGAAATTCGCACCATGGTGCTGCCTGATATCCCGGACGAGGGCATCCCAGTCGCAGTGCTAGGCCTAGAAGGCTCGCTGTGCGCCGGGCCCGAGCTCACCTACTACTTCCGGAGCCGCAACAACGTGCAGCACGCGCTGCCGCTGCGCGTGGGGTCAGTGGAGGCGCCGGCGCTTTTGCGCTTCGTTCTCGTGCCAAGCGAAAGCGGCTTCGTCTCGCGCATGGTGACCGGGATTCAGCCGCTCCGCCCCGGCGACCCAGACGTGCTGAGGGACTTCCTGGACCGCGTCGTGGCCGAGGCCACACCGCATGCGCGGCGCTGGCTAGGCCTGGCGAAGTGCGACGTGGACTTGGGTGCCGCCTACGCGCCGCGCACCGCGCAGGAGGCCGAGGACGCGGGCTACATTGCGGTCAACGACGCGGTGTCGAACGCGTTCTTTGGCGCCAAGGCCGGCGTGGCCACCTTCTCGCTCTTTGTGCGCGGCGGGCGCCTGGACGTGTCGCTGGCCGCCTTCCGCCACACGCACCACGTGCGGAAGTCCATTGTGCCCGACTCTCCCTGGTTGTTGGAGGCGGTGGAGTGAAGACAAAAACCCCAACCAAACACATCATGTCCACCAAGCGCGCCGCCGACACCGCCCCCGCTGCCACCCAAGACACGCGCAACGTGCGCCCCAAGCCGAACATCCCGCGCTGCCCAGCGTGCCGCGGGCCGCTCATCGAGCCGTTTGCCGCGTCCACCTGCCTCCACAACGTGTGCTACAAGTGCGCCGTGAACTACACCGGCAACGCGCGTGTCTGCCCGGTCGGCCCCTGCATGAACCACTTCACCAACATCAAGCCCAACGAGGACATGCGCCGCGTGCTGGCCGACGTGCACGGGGCGGAGTACGAGGAGGCGCGCCGCGTGGTGACGGACGACATGACGCTGTTCGTGTGCCTCGAAGTGCTCAGTTCCACGCTCGGTGCCGGCCGATTCAGCATCCGCGAGAACGAGTTCAGCGACCGCAGCGTGCGTGCGTTCCTGCGCTTCATCGAGAAGTTCCTGCGCTCGGTGAGCAGCACGTGCACCTACCGCGAGCGCGTGGCCGCCTTCAACACTGCGGTGGGCAGAATGGTCGGCGACATTGCCGTGTCCTACGCCAGCGGCGGCGACACGGGCGTCGGCGTGTGCACGGTGTCGGTGGCCAGCCACCCAACCAAGTGCTGCACGGTGCTGGTCGGCGACAAGCACGTGTTCACCCTCACTGGCTCCGATCGCGACGGTGGCATTGGACTGTTTATGCGCGGCGATTAAAAACTCCATGTCCCACAAGCGCGCCGCCGACCCCGCCTCGCAAGACGCGCGCAACGTGCGCCCCAACCCCGTGCTCCCGCGCTGCCCGGATTGCCACGGCCCGCTAGTCAGACCGTGGGCCTCGCCCAACTGCCTGCACAATGTGTGCTTCAAGTGCGTGCGGCGGTGCCGCGACGAACAACTGTGCCCGGTTCGAGAGTGCATTGACATGTTCAGCGAGGCGGTGCCAAACGAGGAGCTGCGCCGCGCATTGGCCGGCGCTTACGGAGCAGAATATACGGGGGCGCACCTCGAACTGACGGACAGCATGATGTCACGCGAGTGTGCGAATGCTGCCAGTGCCTCACTGGGCGGTGTCCGCGTTGTGATTTGCTGCAATGACTTCAGCCTCGCGGCGATGCGCGACTTTCTGCGCCTTATCGTGTATTTCATTCGTGCAATGGACAGCGGGCCTGAGCTGAATTCACACAACCACGTGAATGCATTCGCAGGAATGATAGGGAACATGCGGCAAGTGCCATTTTCTGTGACCTACAGCACTGGCGTTGGCACGATTAGCACCACCACCGTGTCAATGGATGATCGCTTTACCAAGGTCTGCAAAGTAATCGTGGGCAAGAGGCACACATTTACTCTCATTGGCGACGAGCCCGAACCCGGAGTCTTGTTCCCGAGTGATCAGTGAACCCGCTCACACCGGAGCCAAGCACCCCAGCTCACGCAGCCGGCCGAACAGGAGCAAGAGAATGAGCCGCACCTGCCGCACATACACCGCGCCGCCCACGCTGGCGCGATGGCCCACCACGTTGAGCGTGGCCGGCCGGTGGCGCAACACAAAGGCCAACAAACTCTGCATGGCGGCGCCCGCGTCGCCCACGCGCGTCACCACACAGCAAGGTGTGTGGGCCGCCACACTCGCCGGCGGCAGAGCACCGTTCGTGGCGCCGCGCGGCCACCTGCCCGTGGCGCAGTACCAGATGGTCTTGTCGGTGCCGGGGCTCGCGGTGATGCGGAACGCCACCGTGGCCTGCGCCGAGTCCACGTTGCGGCACGAACGCTGAACGAGCGAGGCTGCGGCGCTCGTTGACTTTGTCGGCATCTCCATGGGTAGGAGTCCGTACACGTCGCGCAGCGCGAGGTTCACGCCCTCGCTGGTGAGGAAGCCCGGCGGGGCCCAGCCGCCCGTGGCGATGCCCAGCTCCTTGGCCACCTCCAAGGCCACCGTGTCGGCGCCGCCCTGGCCCCCGGATATCACACGTGTAAGAGTAAAAGGTGGCTGTGGTGTGCGCTCTGCGTCTGGGATGCAGGTCTCCGACGGCAGCGGTGTGGGCAGTTTGTCGTCTGTCATTGTTGTTTTTAATATCAGCGCAGAGCCTGAGCCTCACCAGACGCCGCGTTCGCGGTTCAGCGCAAACGTTGTCCACGTGGTGAGGCCACCAAACACGAAGAGCGCCGTCGCGGCCGCACGCTGCGAGTTGTCCATCACGGTGGCCGTCACGGCGGTGGCTGAGAGAACGAGGCCCGCGGCGCACATCACACCAGCGAAGCCAAACAGCCGTTCGCGCATGTCGCTCGGGCGCATGATGCGCGCCAGTGCACCCTTGTGTTCCTCTGGCCACGCCAGCATGCTCACGTCGCCGGCGCCGAGCAAAAGGGCTGGCACCGCGGTCATGAGTGTGACATTAAAGCACGCGAACGCCGTCCAGGTGCACGCCATGACAAGCGTGCCGTGTGCGTCGCGCAGAGCACTCTGTGTGGCGCAAAGCATGCACGCCGCAATGACTATGAGCGGCCCCAGCTGTATGGCCTCGATCGCCACCAGCTCAAAGGGAGTGACGTGTTTCATTTTTCAGTGCTGACGCAAGATAACCCTTACGAAGAGTGTCACCGCGTGTATGAGGCGCGCGAGGGCGCGGTGGTCGTCGATAAAGAAGAACTCGGTCAGCTCGTGCCCAGTGATCACGTTCACGCGGCTGCGGTCCCGCTGGCAGCGAAGCAACTCGTGCACAATCTCCTCGGACCAGCGCGCCCGCGGCGTGGCGTACGCGTACAGGAGGCGCACGTCCTCGTGGCCCAACTCCCTCCTCCACTGAGCCACGCGCGCCGCGGGCGCGTCGCGCCGCTGCATGGAGGTGGAGCCAATCTTGAGCGCGTCCCCTCGCGGGTCTTCCTCCGCGTCCCAGAACACATACACCCAGCCGGCTCTGTCGGGTCTCGTGGTGGCGGCACCAGGGGCGTGCGATTGCAAGTAGCGCTGCGACGCGTGGCCGCGCGCCACGCACGCCGCAACGCGGGCAATGATGAAAGGGTGGGGATGCACTCCAAACAGTGTCTCAAACGCCTGGAGCGGCGTAAACACGGGCAGCGCTACTGGGCCACGATACGAGGAGGCGGCGTCGCGGGCCAGTATGTCGGCCAGGCGACGCCTGTTCGCCACCAGCACCACGGCGTCGCGCGCCGCGTAGGGCGTGTTGTGACAACGCGAACTCATATGAAAGCGATTTCACTCATCATCTCGCCCGCGCTTCGCCACGCGCACCGCGTACGTCGCGCTGCCCAGCCGCTTGCCCGACACTGGTTTCAGGTGCAGCGCCGACTCCATGGCCGCCGCGCACGCGTCGTCGCTGAAGAGGCGGTTGTGCTTGCGAAGCGTGTTGGCCACGAACATGTGCACGCGCCACAGCGGCACGCGGTTGTCGGGCGAGGCGCAGTAGTGCGCGCGAATGTCCCTGATGACGTCATCTCCGTGCTCCTCGTCCTCGTCCTCGGTGTCGCTGCTCTCGGCGACTTGCGCCGCCGCCGCCATGGGCGCCGCTGCCGCCGGGGCCGCCGCGGGGGCCGCCTCCACCTGCGGCGCGACGACGGGAAGAGGAGGCAGCGCAGCCAGTGCGTCGGAGAGCTCGCGCGCCACGGCCACGCGCTCATCGTTAAGCGCGTAGCGCAGCTCACGGTGCAGCGCCGCTTGGTGGCCAGCGCTGGGTTCGCGGTGCGCCTCCCAGACGAGGAGGCGCAGCAGGTTGCGCAGCGCGGGCATGTCGTTGCGCGTGACCACGAGCCGCAGCACGGCGTAATCGTCGCGCGACACGCGCGCGCCGTGCTCCACGATGAGAGCATCGAAAAGCGAGGCGCTCGCTTGGTCCTCTTCCACCGCACGCCGCAGCAGCGCGTCCACGTTGGCCGCCACCACGGCGCGCGGCTGCAGCGACAGCACTCCGCTCACGTGCGCCGGCGAGTCCAGGCGCTGCCACAGCAGCGGCGCTACCAGGGTCTCGTACTGCTGCTGCGTCGCGACGGCCGTGTACTCGGTCCCGTGCGCGCGCAGCCACGCGATCGCGTCGCGGTCGCCGAGGAGCATCGCCTCGCGCAGCGCCAGCCGCATGGCGGCCAGCCGCCGCTCCGCCGTGTGCGCCACGCTGGACAGGTCGTGCATGGCCATGCTGAGGAGCATGATGTGGCCCTCGCGGGCGAAAATCCGCACGCGGCGCGCGTCGTTGCGCTGGGGCGAGGGAGGTGCGGCGGCGGCGGCGGCATCTTGGTGCGGGGTGTGCGGTGAGGGCGCGGTCTCGGGATTGCTCATGATCGAGTTTGTTCTTAAACCCCACATGACAAACGACGACGACCTCGCCCTCTGCAACGATGCCCCGCTTCGCTCCGCCGTGCTCGCCGCCGTAGCGCGCGCACGCGCCACGCTCGTCCCCCCGCGCGCCGGCCACTGGATGACCTGGCGCGCGGACAACGCGCCCCGCGTGCACCTGGTGCAGCTGGCGACCCACGCGAGACAGCTTTTTGTCGTGTACGCCGGCGACGCGGTGTACACCGCGCGTGACGTGGCGTGCTTTGTGCGGGGCACCGTCGGCGCACCGGACGCCCAATACCCAGCCGTCGTCCTCGCGGGCCACCTCCTCAAGAACGAGTCGCGCGTCACCCTGCTCGCGGACGACCTTCTCGTGTGTCACGTTGACCTGGGCGGCAGACCGCTCGCCAACCGCGCCGGCGAACTTGCGGCGCTTTTTACGCCGGCCGGAGCACACGGCGTGACTTTTCAGCACCTCGCTCCCAACCCGGGCGACACCCGCCCCGCCTTCCTCCGCCCGCGGCCCTTCTCGCTCCTGCTCGCGCGCTACATGTCTCCCGAGCTCTTTGCCACGCTCCGCGAGCCGTGTGTGACGCCACCCGACCTGCGCGACGCCCTCCGCGGACATCGCGGCGACGTGCGCGCGGTCAGCGTGCCGCGTTGACTCGTAAAATATATCTGTGCCTAATCTCGTGTACTGCACGCGGCCCGTGCGCGAGTTGCAGTGCGACATCTCCTCGGTGAAGCGAGAACTGAGTCAGCGTGGAATGAAAATCTCTTCATGGGTAGCAACCAGTCCTCAGAACCGACTCTGCTGGCGCCACCACAGCACACGAAAACCGCGACGTCGCGCTGCTGATTCTCGCGGCATGCAGCAAGGACGCCGAACACGCGGCTGTTTTCGCCAAGTATGCGCTTCACTTGTGTCAGATGCACGAGCGCGACTTGCTAACGTGCGATGACAAACACTACGAAGAGAAGAGACGTGCTATCAGATTGGTTCGGCGGCTCGTTTGCGACGCGGAATCGAACTCGCGGAGACAAACCACTGGCATGCAAGTGCCTCGTGTATAAAGCAGCGCTCGCTCTGCGGTGGCACGCTCGAACCGACATGATATCCACGCACCTGTTACTCGCGGCGACAGCCGCGGTGCTGTGTAACGCACAGACATGTGGATTTTGCGGCGAGGATGGCGGCTTCAACGGCGCCCCGTGTGCGAATTACGAGGGCACCTGCTCGCTGGACAACACCAAATGCGAGTTGCCGTTTGGAGACTTCCCGTCACTTCCTCCGCTTGAATGCGACACGACCGAGTGCGGATTCGGCAGTCCTATCTGCACGTGTGCATGTTCGTGCGTGCCGAACGGAGAGATGGCGCTTGCGCCTTGCGGGGAATTCCCCACGCCGGAGCCCCCCACTCCGCCGCCGCAGCCGCAGCCAACGCCCAAACCGCCGACATTTCCGCCGCCATTTCCCACAACACCGCCGCCGCCTCCCGAGCCTCCCGCGACCGAGCCGACCCCGCCGACTCCTGCTCCGCCGGCTACGCCCGAGCCGCCGACGCCCACGCCGAAGCCTCCCACGCCGAAGCCTCCCACGTTGCCGCCCGTTACACCGAAACCACCCACTCCTGTACCAGCTACATCGGCAACTAGCGTGGGCGCAACGACGACGACACTCACGACAATCAGTGCTTCCTCGACTACACCGCCGCCGCAGCCGCCGCGCCACCCCCACCACCACCACCAGGAAAGCCACACAGATTGGCTCGCAATTCTTGCCGTCATCTTTGGCGCGCTGTTGGTCATTGCGTTGACCTGGACCCTGGCTCGGGCGTAATTGTGTGCGTCATCGCTTTACAGGCGGCGCGGCGCCACCGTAGTCAACGCCGGGATCGTCAATGTCCGCGGCCAGCGTGTTCTCGTAGTCGAGGCCAAGCCACTTAAACACGCGCCACGACACGAATGCGTCAAAGTACGGGTACGCGTAGCGCGTCACAATGGACAGGTAGAGCGCCGCGTGGGCAAAGCCAACCAGGTTGCTGACCAGCGCCTGGGCGGGCGTGGTGAAGCCAAAGAAGATCTCGTTCGTGGACACTACCAACGTGTAGAGCACGAGCGCGCCGCGGTGCCACGCCCTGATCTTGGGCTTGTACCACTTGAAGGTATACAACAAAACAAGGGTGGCGAAGAAGGTGGCGTGCTGGACTTGGAAGTTTGGCACACCGCACGGCACGCAGTCGCCGTAGAGGTCCGCGTCGGGGTTCTCGCTGGACATGAACGGCAACCACTCCCACGGATTGACATACGTGCAGGGCCGCGCACCACCACCACCCTTGCTGCACCACACGGCAAAGTCGCCGCACGTGTCCTGCGGCGCGCGCACGCGAAACAGGTACACGAGCGCCATGGACAGCAGCATGTCCTCGGTGAGACCCCAACCAAACACCAACAGCGTCACGTCGTTGCGCAGCGCACTGGCCGTGTAGAGGATAATCTGTGCCCACCACGAAGCGTAATGGGTGAAGATCATGTAGCGCGCGCCGCCCCACTGGTGAAAGTCACACGTGGCGGCTGTTTCGCAGAGCAAGTCGTCGAGGCCCATATTTTTTCTTCTAATTCAGTTTCTTGGGACGCGGTGGCGCGCGTGCCGCAGGCATGAGGGGCTCGAGCTCGTGCACGTCGCGCCAGTCGCGCACGTAGCGTTTGTATAGCATGTAGGCCAGGCGGCCCAGTATGGCCGCGCCGAGCACGATGGCAAGTAGTGACAGCGTGCGGGACTGCTGCGCCAGCGCGTCGTTCACCAGGTGCAGCGTGCTGCGCACGGGGACAATTTCAACTTCTGGCGGCGGGAGGAAGACCTCGGTGACGTCGTCGAGCTCCGCCTCGAGGCTGGTGATTTGCACCATGGCTATAAACTGCTTCACACCGCGCGCGCGGTGTGAGTCAACCATGCCGCCGCGGCGCCAGCCCCCCGCGCGGCGCGGCGGCGTTAAAACGCGGCGCGCCGCGGTGGAATCACGCCGCGACGCCACGGGCACCACGCACTCGGACGACGACGACGACGACAGCGTGACCAACGACGCCGGCGCGCTGCTCTCCCACGCGGGCAACGCGAGCACCCGACTCTTCACACTCGCCTCTGCGCCGCCAGTGTCGCACGCCGCCGCAGACACAAGCGAGGAAACAAGCGTGCCGCGGCCGCGCACAGAAGTGATTTTCGACCGCGGCGCCGTCGACGCCTCCGCGGGCCACTACGCCTACGTGCAGGAGGCTGCCGCCGCGTTGGGTGGTGCTGAGGCGCAGCCCTCGCCGGCGGCGCTCACCAGCGGCACGCGCAAGGCGCAGCTGTTCGGCGTACCGGAAGCCGCAGAGTCCTCTCAGAGCCCCACCTCGGACCCACTGCTGGATGTCGCGGACCCAACCGTGGCCACGGCGTGGTGGCAAGCCTTCCGCGAGTATGTCGCCGAGGCGCGGCGCTCGTCGCCCCTGTACCAGTTTGCCGCGCTGGTCGCTGGCTCGTCCGGCGCCTCGGGGGGCGCCGAATCCCTGCTGCAGCCGCTGACCGTGTCGCTGGCCGCGCGCACGCCGCCGCCCTCCTTCACGCTCGCGCTGCGCAAGTGGGCCTCCGAGGAGGAGTCCCGCGAGGAGGAGACGGCGGTAACACCCGAAACCGAGACCCCCTCGTTTGCCAAGGCGCGCAAGCGGCGATTCCCTTTCAGCTGGCCCCACATACCGGGCCAACTGGAACACGAGGCTGCACCGCAGCCCAAGGCGCTCTCCCTCTGGGACCGCACCATACTCGGGCGCTTTGCGCGCGCCGTGTTTGGCAAGGATGCCGAGAACACGGTAGTCATTGGCGACGCGCTCCGCGCGGGCGAAGAGACGGCAAGGGGCCGATTGGCCGCCGCCTACCCGCGCACCCTCGGCAACGCCTCGGCCGCGGACTACGTGGAGTCACAGGACGACGCGGTGCGCAACAGCTTTGCCACGCTGGTGAGCGCTTTCGTGGTCAGCGCCCAACACGAAGGGGGCCGCCGCGAGCGCGCCTCCGACTGGGGTCGCTACGGCGCCAAGGTGCACGCGATATCGGGCGACTTTGCCTTTGTGCGGCGCACCGCCAAGGGGCTCATCCTGGACAACGCGCTGCGCACGGCGGAATCCGAGCGCAAGGCCGGCATGGCGCCGTGGTGTCAAGGCATCAGCGCCCGCGACACCGCGTCGGCCTTGCCCTCGAGCAGCGAGGCCTGGCTGGCAAGCCGCCGCGGGCCCCGTCTGTTTTGAGCGGCGCGCCGCGCGCTATAAAGTCCCGCGCCGCGGTCCGCGTGCAACAACAGCGCACCAAAGCATGGCGAGCCGCGGCGGTCTCGCAGTGGACACGCGTGGCACGTCCAAGGCGTTTGCCGAGTACGCTGCCGCGAGCAAATTGGAGGAGATGAACGCGCGCCTGGCGGCGCAGTCGCGCGCGCCCGAGGCGGCCGAGGAGGAAGAGCAAGTCGCCGAGGAGGACTATGCCACGGCCGCGGCGGCCGAGGAGCCCGCGGTCGAGGAGGAGGAGACCGTGGTCGCCGAGGCAGAGGCCAAGCCTGTGACCGAGCTCACCGAGGAGCACATCCGAACCGTGCTGAGCGCGCTGCACGCCATCAGTGCCGAGACGACCAAGGACCCGCTGGCGGCGCACGCGGTGGTTCGCGACGTGGACTTCACCTTCCGCATCACCAACACCAAGGACAAGGACGGCAAGACGGTGTTTGGCGAGCCCACCATGGTGACCATGAGCCCGGCGCAGTGGACCCGTCTCTTTGACGGCAAGGTCGACTTTAGCCGCGAAGTGTTCCTGCACTCCTTTGTGCCGGTCGCCTCGCGCAACTCGCTGCCGCTCGTGCTGGGCCTCACCGCGCGCAACGTGACGGCCAGCAAGAAGGCGCTCGAGATCAAGGGTTTCTCCACGCCTGGCGTCGAGCCGGTCACGCTGACCATTCTGCCGGGCAACAACACCTTTGACCCGGCCACCACGGCGCCGCTGCACACCATGGCCCCGGTGGCGCCCGACTACCTGGGCTTCCACGGCTACGTCACGCGCGCAGACATTCAGAGCGCCTTCCAGACGCTGCACAACCGCAAGCGTGGCAACAACGCCATGTTCCTGGACACCGAGCACCCGCTCAGCGGCTTGTTTGCCGACCACGTGCCGCTGTGGCGCCCCGAGGCCAAGCCCATGGCCTCGCACTCGCCCGAAATCGAGGCCGTGTACGTGCCCGAGAAGCTGGCCGTGCAGGTGGTGGACGAGTATGGCGCCAATGTGATCAACGGCTTCGACAAGACCGCCGCGGGTGCGCTCGGCTTCGAGCTGTCGCGCATTGACCGGCCGGCTCCTGGCTTGGTGGAGAAGGTCAACGCGGCCGCCGAGGCGGAGGCCGCGCGTGTGGCTGCCAAGAAGGACAAGAGCCTCAAGAAGGCGGCCAAGCACCTCGCAGAGCTTGGCCTGCCGGACACCGTGCTCAGCTCTGCCCCGGCTGTGGTGGCGGCACCCCAGCGCGCGGAGAAAGTGGTAGCAAAGGCGTTCGCGGACGTGAGCGACGCGCCGGGTCTAACGCCGCCCCAAGTGGACAACGCGCACGAGGCGGGTGTGCACGAGGTGACCATCACCATGCGCACGGGCTTCATTGAGCGCGCGCTGTTCGACAAGTACGCGCCGGTGTTTCCAACGCCGGTAGAGGAGGTGATTGCGTCGAAGATCGCGGCGTCTGGAAAGAAGTGAAGTGGCAGTGGTCCGCCCACGTGTTGACCAGGCGCGGCGCGCCGCCCACCACGAGGTGCGCCAGCGCCAGCAGTGCGGCCACGTGGTAGCCAGAGACAACGAGCGCGGGCCGCGTGAGGGGCGACGGTCGCGCGTACTCGAGCGCCGCCATGCCGTAGCGCACGAGCGCGGGGGCGTCGCCCGCGGTGTGCGCGGCCAGCGCACGCATGCCACGGTCGCCGCCGAGAACCTTGAGCAAGGCACGCGAGTAACGGAGAACGCGCTCGCACAGTCGGGTGCGACCCTCGTCCTTAAGCATGGCATGCAGACACTCGCCGTGGAACTCGTCCACGTCGGCCGCAATACACAGCTCGTAGAGTGCGTGGCCATTGGGTGCGAAGCGCGCCAGCGCCTGCTCAAAGCACGTCTCACCCACACCGGTGACCAGCACGTGGCGCGCGTGCGCCGCGCCACCGACGCCGCTGCGCGACGCCGATGACGTGGAGGAGGAGGTGTCGTCGTCCTCGGGTGCGGCGTCAGCGTCGGGAGCACAGAACGTGTAGAAGGTGCGCGGCGCGATTTCAACCGAGGCCGCGGCCGTGGCGGCGGCGGCGAGGAAGGCTTGTGTCTCGGATTGCGACGGGGCCAACACCACGCGCAGCTCCAGCCGCCCACCGAGCGCGCGCGCGAAACACGAATCGAGCAGACAGGAGCACGTGGTGTTCGTGAGTGATGTGCACGGCATCACTGTGCCATTAATGGCTGCGATGCGCTGGTTCTCCACAATCCAGCGCACGCCCGTGGCAAAGGCATCACCTGCACGCCGCGACGCCGCCGCTGCCGCTGAGTTTCTCGTACACAGCGGCACCGCTGCATGCTGTGATACCGACCGATACCAGGACAGCACACGCTCCGAGGACACGGAGGCCGTGTACGCGCCGCGCAGCGCGCCGCGCACTGCCTCGTTCCTCACCGTGCGAATGGAGGCCCAAGGCTCGTCCGTGCACAGCGGCAGCGTGCCCTTGCCGGCAAACACGCGCGCGCGGCGCATCACCGTGTCTTTTTCACCCCTCCCCCCACACGGTATGGCCAGCGCGGCCACCAGGTCCACCACGGGGCGCGCTCCGTTGAACAGCATGACGTCGCTGCGCTCCACGCCCGCCTCCACCGTGGTCACGTGCACGGCCATGAGCATGTCGCGCGCGCAGTGTGCCGTCACACAGGCGCTCAGAACGTCGGGGCGCGTGTCCATGAAGGAAAATTCAATGTCACTGACCGAGGCCGCCGTGGCCGACGTGCTTCGGGACACGCGGCGCCACGGCTTGGAGGCCGTGCTGGCGCACGCGGTTTTATCGCTTGACTCGCTGCACAATGTGTGTGTGACGCCCGACGAGTTGCTGGACTACATCATGGCTCGGCCCGCGCTGGCGCGCGCACTGCGCGACCTTTGTCCGGGGGGCTCGCTCCCTGTGGTGTCGCAACCGCCGCCGCAGACTCCGCCGCAAGCCACACCCCCGCCACGGCCGCCCCCGGAACCCGTGGTGCTACCGCGACCGCCGTCTCCCATGGAGGAAGCCCCGCCACCCTCGGGAGAATCCGTGCTGGCCGACATCCAGAGCACGGGCGAGTCACTGTGTGTCTACGACACGGCGCGCGACGCGCAGGAGGCGCTTGTGATACTGGACCGCATGCTGTTGTTTCAGGTCACCTCGGGCCTGTACCACTTCACCAGCGACGCGCGCGAGGCGCGCTTCTTCGTTGTGGCGCCGCTTCGCTACGCGGCCGCGTGCCACGAAGCTCTCGTTGCGCAGATCAAGTTCATGTACCGCGTGGGCCAGCGCATTGTGCTGCCCGTGTACACGGACCACAAACTGATGTACAGCGACGGGCGCACCGCGCACGCGTTGTTCGTGTTTGCGCTCCTCGGCGACCCGGCCGACATCTACGCCACCACACTGCGCGGAGACACCTCCTTGAAGCCGCTTTTACTGTGAAGGGGCGCGCTTGCTGGCCACGCGCTTCACGAGCGACGTGGCGGGCGCGTCGTACATGGGCGGTTTCTGCGGCGGCAGCGGTTGATACGGGCGTCGCGCAACAGCCTCGTCATAGTCCTCGATGTCGTCCATCACGCTGCGCGAGTCCATGCACGACAGCGCCGACAACAGCATCATGGCGCACGGTCCAACGAGGATGAGGCCAAATGCGCCCACGAGGGTGGCCACGGCTGCGGCCGAGGACAAACCCAGTATGGAGGCAAACCACAGGAAGAGCGGCGCAAACGGGAGCGAGAGTATGCTCTTGGCATTGCAGGCCGCTGTGCGAGGGGCGTCGGCTTCGTGTGCTTCGGTTGTGTGCAGCGCGGCGCGCTCGGCGAGCCAGTTGAAGCCCCAGACGCCCGTGAACGTGTCAATGAGCCATTGGTTGGCGCCCGGGATGGCCAGTTCGACCAGGTAGAGCGCGTTGTCCAGGGGTCCGCGGAACGAGGTGCGATTGAGCACACCAGCGTCGGCGCAGTTCAACTCGTAGGGCAGCGAGTCGGCCGACATGAGGCTCTCGCCTTCAAACAGCACCGAGCACGGCGCCGTGGTGTGCGGCCGTGTGCGGTTCACGAGCGCCGGCGAAATGAACGGCAAACAGGGCGGCGCCGTTTCCACCACAAACGTGTGCACATCCATGCCCAAACACACGGGCTTGGCGCTGAACACCGCGGCGCCCACCACGAGAGCCCCAATGGCCACACAGGCGCGATTGCACCACGCGACCGGCTTGGCGCAGAAGGCGCGCGAGCGCTTGTACTTGGTCAGCGGCGCGCGCAGGCAGGCCAGTATGAGGCCAATGAAGGCCGCGGCCAGTGCGACGGGGCCGCGGAGGTAGCACAGTAGCCCCCCACCGTAACCAATGACATAGGCGAGCGGGAAGTAGAGGAAGAACAACACGGACACTGTCACCGCGGCGCACGTGGCACCCACAATGGGAAACACGGAGATGCAGGCGGCGAAGAGGCCAATCCACACGGCGGCAAACACGAGACCGGCGTCGAGGCCAAGCCCCTTGGCGCGCTTTTCGCAGCGGTCCGAACAGCAGGATCGGTCGGGTGTGTCGGTGGAGAGGCCGCAGAAGTAGCCATCGTCGTAGTCGCAGTCAACTAACTCGTCCCACGCGTTCTTGAACACGCTCGGGGAACAGGACAGTGCACGGCCAATCGAGTTTGCCGCCTCTACGGCGAACGTAATGGCCGCGGTGCCGACATCGTTTGGCGTGAAGTAATCAAGCACGTCACGCGTAACCAGGTACTCGTTGAATGCGGCGGGGCCGCTGTCGGCGCGCGAAGTGACCAAGCTCACCGTCACCGAGGTGGCGTTGGGCGACACGGTGACATTGAGTGCGTCAATGCATTCCGTGGGCGCCAAGCGCAACCAGAGCGCGCTCACGTTGAAGCCGTCGCGCCAGGGCAGGGTGAAGAGGCGCTCGAAAATCCACGGCACGCGCTTGTTCACCGTGAGGAAGGTGTCGGGGCAGTCGCAGGCGACCAGGTCGGTGACATTGACCACTTCGTTGCAATAACCGTTGGCCACGCACGTGCCAAGACCGCCTCGCGACGAGCCAAGCGGTTCGGTGTCAAACACCACGCACGGCGCCCCAAGCACCGCGCACGTCACGTTGTCCCAGTCAATCGAGGTGCGACCCTCATACACGCAGCGCCGCACGCGCGGGTGGCAGCTGAGTGCCACGTGTCCCGCGAGGTCCGGCGCCGCAAAGCTCTCGCGGCACTCGGCGTCCGTGGTGCACTCGGGCACCGCGCACAGCGCGCTCGGGCACGGGTCAATCATGCCCGCAAAGGCCGAGTCGTCGCCCAGCGGCTCGAAGCGCGCAAAGTTGAACGTGGCCGCGGCAAAGGCGCTGCACCGCGTGAAGCGATCCACGTAGTCGTTGCCGTAGTAGTGGGCCACGTCATTGAAGCCATCCACCACGGACCACGATATGCGGTCCACGTAGGAGCAGTTGGCGCAATATCCCTGCTGCGACTCGCAACACTGCCACGGCGCCGTTTGCAGCGTGCACTCGCGGTCGGTGCCGTTGAACAGTGTGAGGCTCGCCGCGGGCGGCAAGTGGTACAGCGCCACGGCGGAGGACTCGGCGGCCTCGTTGTAGGCCGCGGTGATCGAGGTCAAGTACGTGTTCAGCGGCTGCGGCGCGCGGCGCCGCACACTGAGCGGCGAGGCGCGGCGCCGCCGGTGTGCGCGCATCACGTCGAAGGCGGTCAGTTGCGGCCGAGGCGCCACGGCGCCGTGTGTGCTGCGCGGCAAACGCCGGGCAAAATCGTGCGTGCGCGTCCAGTATGCGAGCGTCGATGCCAGCGGGGCTTGCGAGAGCGGCAGCAACGACAAGCTGCCGTCTGCGTTCAGCGACGCCGTCAAGCGAAGCTCCTCAATCAGGCCTGTAAGCGAGCGCGTGCTGCGAAGCACGCGGCGGTATGCGGCGACCGCGTCGCGCGAAGCACCGGGTCCGGGGTGCGCGCCGGCAGTGATGGCAAGCACTTCGGTTTTGCGCGTGTGTGCTGCGGCTGTGGCGGAACGGATGGCATCGCCGAACTCTCCACGGGGGAAGAAACGGTCCACCACGGCGCGGAGGCCATGGAAGCCGTAAGCCCCACCAGACAATCGAAGCGGCTCGCTACTGTTGCTGCGGATCACCGCGTGCACGGTGTACCAGGCAAGGCCGAGCAACTTGCGCGCGAGCGAGGAGAATATCTCGCGGTTCGTGAACAGCGTTGTTGCCGATTCGCCATCCCGCAGACGCCGGTGCACCGACGCGGCGTGTGTGAGGGCCAAATCCGAGCACGCGTGCCACAACAACGAGCCACCCTCGATGTCCGTGGCACCCGACGCGTGTGCCACGGCTGTGCTGAGCGCAATGTGCGCGCATTTCGCGCGGAACGGCGCGTTGGCAACGTCGACTCCCAGTGGGAACGCGGCCAACATATCCTCAAAATAGGCAACAAGCTGCGCGCGACCTTCCTCCTCGGGCGTCGGCACCTCGATGTCACGCTTGCGCAGCGGCGGGCAATTGCGCACAACGTTGGTGATGTTCCAGCAGCCGAGGCCGCCGGCTCGGTAGAAGTCTGGACATCCCGCGGGCTCGTCCTCAAACCAAGCCGAGGCTGAAAGCGAAGACGCGAGCACGGTGCTACACATGTCCGGTAAAACACCATACTGTCCACCGAGCGTGGTATTACAGCACTCGGGTCGATACGGACCAGCATAGCTGGGCTGATTAAGGAGATTACAGACGCCAACCAAGTTAAAGGCGAATTCGTTGTCATTAATGTAGGCCACGTCCGTGAATGTAGCTGTCCAGTATTGCGTGCATTCGGCCTTAACAAGCGCGCCTGAGCTGCCTCCGTGAGCCGCAACCATGCCAGTAATGGGCACGGTGGCGGGAAAGTGCGCGTAGCACGCGGTCAGCGTGCCGGCAAAGGCCGAGTGATAGCACGGCGACGCGAGCGATGTGTTGAACAGGACGCTATTGGTGACGCTGCAGCACTCGGGGTGTGTGATTGTGTGCGAGGTTATGTTGCCCCGCGACACCGCACGTATGCACGTGTCGGCCTCGACTTTGCACGCGTTGAGCACCGAGGTGAAGTTCGTGCACGCCATGGGACGGCCGCCGGGTGGCAGGTGCGGCCAACAACCGAGGTTGTATTGGAGCAACGCGTTGCTGTAGCATGAAGGAAGCAGGCATTGTGTTGTGGCATTGGTGCACATGTCGAAGGGGGCGACAAAGCTATTGGCACATGCGTAGGCATCGGGCGGGTCGTTGCCGTATGTGAGACGTGTGTACACGGTGAATGCACACGCGTCGTTGAGCGCGGTCGTGTTGACCAGGACAATGGGGTCCACTGACTGCGAGCAGTCTTGACAGTTGTCGTACACGCAGTTTGGTATGTCCAAGACTGGTTCAGAGATGCCGGGGACAAGGCAGAGGAGGTCGTTCATCTCACAGAAGATGTTGTTCGGCCCACACCACAAGTCTGGCGTGGAGCAGTCCGCGGGAAAAATGTGCTCAGCGGCGAAGGCGCACACAATGTTATCGATGACACATAGGAAGCCTGGCCACAAGAGGGCAAAAAGCTCAGCAATGAGTGAGAGTATGGTCCCAAGGCAATCGGCGAAAAGAGCCGTGTATGTAGTGAATGGATCAATAATGAACGTCACGACGAGCAGAATGAGGCCAATGATGCACTTGATGAAAAGTTCGATTAGCAGAAAGAAGGCCGCGGCAAACACGGGCGCAAATTCGACCAGGAATGAACCCAATGCAAAGAGCGGGTAGCCGAGGACATTTGCAAGCACGGGCATGAATATGAACAGACTGCCGATAATCTCGGTCACTCCGCCCAGAATAACAACTATCGACGTAGCGATGGCTTTCAATGCGTCTTCCACCGCAGCGGCGTCAAACGGCGCCAAGCTTACGATGGCATACCAAAAGTCTGTCGCTGTGGCTACAATGGAGCTGAACAAGTCGATGAAACCCCGTCCGATGTCAACGGCGCCAACCGACAGGCCGTCAAGGAGGTCGTCCGCGTCCAGCGGATCCGCGTCGTCGCCAATGTCGGTGACGCGCGCCAGCACACCGCGATCGACACACTCGACAATCGCGTTGGCCGCGGCCACGATTTGCGTCGTGTCCACAACATCCGCGGGGCTTTGCGTGACGAATCCAAGCGAAGGGAAGTACAGATCAAGGTGAATGAGGAAGTCACTGGCTACCAGGATGGCCTCAATCACCACCTTGGCCAAATTGGTCAGGAAGCACCGCGCGACGTTCAGCTTGTCTCCCAGGCCCGTTACGAGGAACTTCCCAACGCAATCAATGGCTTCGAGGGCATCCAACCACATGAGGCGGTACTCGTTGACCGGGCAGGTGCAGTTACACGCATCGGGAACAAACAACTCCGGAGTCACACACTCTGGATAGTACACAGGCGGCAACACCTCGTCCACGAAGCCAGCCGCGGTGACGAGACTCGCACTCTCCGCGGACGTTAAGCACGCCGGTGGGTCGGGGAAGTAAAAGGGCCAGCAGCCCAAGTTCGCCGGGAGCAGTTTGACGAGATCAAAGCACTCGGGGACAAGCGTGCATGGGTTCGGCGCCGCCATGCACATGCTGTTGGGCGCCGCGTAGTTCCACAAAAACATGTACGTGGGGTCCTCGGTGTAGGCGGGGCTGGTGTCGCGCGCACGAAGAAACTCAGCCGCCGCGCAGTACGCGCGCACGCGCTCCACAGTCTCGGGCAGCTGGTGCGTGTCGCAGACTCCCGTGGTGCAGGAGGCCACGAAAGGAGGCGGTGCACCGCGGCACGGCAGGCCGTCGGTTAGTGCAATGTCACAGCCCGCCGTTAACACGTTCGTGACGTTGTTCAGCGCGTAAAGCGGCCCGTCGTAGTCCGTCTGAATGCACCGGTGCGTTTGCTGTGTGTCGCACGTGGCGTACATGGCGCCGGCGCGGTCATCGCAGTGGTCGTCGCGTCCGCACTGCGGTAGAGCAGCGTTGCCACACACGGCCGAGTCACACATGGGAGCCACACCGAGACATCCCGGGCACGCGCGCCTGTCACCCCACAAGAACTGCGCATAGTCGAGCACGCGGCCCGGGTTGTGCGGCACCTGGCACCACGACACCCACTCGGGCTCCACGGTGCCCAGACACGGATTGGCCATGTTGTCAGCGATCAGACGCGCCACCAGTGTGTACGCACTGCCCACGATCGTGTTCCAGCTCAACTCGCTAAAACTGAGCACGAACAGCGCCACCGACTTGACAATGCAGCACAACAACTCCATGAGCGCCGCCACGAGGTCGAGCGCGCACGCGGCCGTGACCTCGGTCCACGGGTTGCCCGTGTCGGCCGCCTCCACGCAGTCGGCCCCACCGCTGGCCTCGTCGGCGGCCGCGTGGAGGATGTTGGGCACGAAATTAATCGCCTCGCACAAACACTCCACCATGGCGCGCGCGCGCGCGTAATACTCGTCCAGGCGCACATAGGACATGGCGTCGTAGCGCGTGAAGACGAGGTCCAGGTGAAGGACAATGTCGAGCGCGCGGTACATGAGCACTGGTGAGCGGTAGAGCACGCGAAGGTTGACCGCGACGGGGAGGAGGAGATCAATGCCGAGGCCCCCCACAGGAGCACCCAACCACATGAAGTCATACGCGCACTCGAAGATGCGCGGGAAGGGCACGTCGTAGACTAGGCGGTCGGCAAAGTTGGCCGGGGTGGCCACTTCGGCGGTGTCCACGCTTGAGGGCAGTACCACGTCAGAGGCGGCAATGCTGGCAAAGGCGCGGAAGACCTGGTCGTCGAAGTCGTCCACCACGCCGGCCGCGCACCGACCCCCCTGATAGGCCGCGTTGTAGGTGTTGATTGGCGAGGGGAAGGCAAAGTGGAAACGGTCCTGCACGTTGTCAAACATGTCCACCGACGCGATGCCCTTGGCGACCGGGTTCACGACAAAGTCCATGAGCACGGCCGCGGTTAGTTGCGGCGCCGCGGTGATCGCGCAGCCAAAGTTGGTGTAGGCGGGCGTCGCACTGGAATCGCGTTCCGTCCCGCGTGCAATAGTGTTCATCAGGGGAAGCGTAATGGGCGCCAGCGGGAGGCACAGCGCCGTGATGCCAAGCTGCAGCGTGTCCGCGATGGCACCCAAGCGAACGCCGGTCTCATTGAAGTCGGGCGGCGCCACGAGGTAGCCGACGCCACCGATGCCTGCGCCCCACCACACTGTAAGAGCATCGGTGAAGGCAAGGAATGCTTGCAGAATGTTGAGCAGCACGGTCACGAGCACCGCGGGCAGCGAGGAGAGTATGTCGAAGAGTCCGCCGGTGATGATCGCGCGCGGGATGCGCGCGGAAACCTCGTTCGAGAGTGGCACCACGAGCTCGAGCGCCATCTTGTAGCCGAGCGCCAAGTAGGACGGCACCTGCCACAGCGCGCCAAACGCGTTGTACGGGGTGAAGAAGAGCCGGTCCAGGGACTCATACGTGTACGTGTAGGCAAACGCAATGCCCGTGACAACCGCCACGGCCAGCACGCGCGCGGTGAAGAGCGGCGCGAGGAGGGCGGTGATAGTTGCGAGCGCGCGTGTAACCAGGTTGGAGAGCGCGCCAAGAAGTGCGGCCGCGGACACGCCCAACAGCACCCATGCTTGCACCAGTGGCGAGGTGCTGTCGTTTGTGTTGTGCGGCAGGCCCGTTGGCTCGCCTTTGGCCTCGGCGCGCCGCTCAGCAAGCGCACGCGACACCGCGGCCGCGTAGGCGGCCGCAATACACAGGCACGAAAAGCCAACAATGATGGCGAGCACGTAGAGCAAGGACAACAGAATGGCCACGCTCCCGGCATCGGAGGCGTCAAACACGACGGGCTCCGACATGGCGGCGCCGCCGCGGTTGGCGTCGGCCCGACCTCCACGCGTATATAGGTGCACATCGCGGCGCGTGGCCGTGCCGCGTTCACAATGGGTGATTTTGAGAAGGCGCTGCTAGTGCTCACGATCGCGGACCTCGTGCTGCTCCTGATCAACTTCATCCTATACTTTGTCTTCCCCGCCTGCCCCGCTGGCGCCTTCACCGTGTGCGCGCTGAGCGTGTGGCACGTGATCCAGTTGGTCATTGTTGTCGTTTCCTGGGTGCACATTGCCGCCGTGTTCAACGAGCGCCGCGCACGCGATGACGTCGGCTCAGCCTTCCCGGCCACCGTGGGGGCCTTTGTTGCACTGGCCACACTCGTGGCCAATAGCGCAATTGGGGCGGCGCGCTACTCGCTTGTGGCGCCGCTCAGCGGCGCCTCGTGGCAGTGGGTCTTTGCCTGGCTCCTGGACGCGCTGTTCGTTGCCACGGCCATCGGCTACACGGTCATCTTCCTGGCCATGATTGTCAACTACGCGCAGGGCCCGCTGAGCAAGGGTTATAAGTCGTTACGCCAGTGAACGTTTTCTCCACCATGAACACCCCACTCGACGTCCCGCCCGGCGCCAGCGACGACGAGGTGAAGCGCGCCGCTTGGGCGATGGTCGTGTCCGTGGCCACCACCGGCGCACCGCGCGCGCGCCTCGCCCCCGGCGACCTCGGCACCGTCTACGACACCGCCGGCGCCATGCGCGAGCTCGCGCGCCGCGTGCGCAAGAGCGGCACGCACGTGACCTACGTCAGCGCGGGCACGCCGAAAGCGCTGTCGCGCGCCTCGTTGCCGCGCGTTGACGGCGCCTTGTGTGTTCGTTTGCCGCCGGATCCCGCGCTGGGCTACGTGCCGCCCGACACGCTGTGCGTGCTCCGCTTGCCGCGCGACTTGCCGCCACCGGTGCGCTGCGCGCCCACGCTGCTGGAACTGGGCCTCACCGCGCGCTGGGACGCGTTTCGCGACCCCCGCATACCGATGGCTGCCGAGCGGGGCGCGCTGGCTGGGCCGAAGAAAGCGGTCAAGAAGCGCAGCGGCGAGGACGTCGCGGCCGACGGCGAGGAAGACGAGGACGACAACGACATGGGCGAGGACAACGCGGAAGTGGCGCGCGAGGAGGCGGCCACGCGGGACTTTGAGGCTGCCCTGCGAAGTGGAAAAGTGGACGACGGCGTCGGCGGAGACGACGTGGACGAGCACGCCGAGGAGGACGAGCGCGAGGTGCGCGAGATTGCCACAGAGGCGTACGAGGAGGATGGTTTTGTGGTTGTGGACGAGGAAGAGGAGGAGGAGAGACCGCGGCATCGGAGACGAAAGGACAAGGGCAAGGACAAGGACACGGCCAGGGCTGCAGAGGAGGCGCCGCCCGCGCTTGTGGTCGACTCTGACCCGGACGACTTCACATTCCACCGATGACTCAGTGAAACGTTTCACTGCTTGTCCTGAGCAGCTCGAGCCTCGAGCTCCACCACGCGGGCCTCGAGCGCGGCCAGAGCGATCTCCCACGGCTCGCGCCGGCCCGCGGTGGCCACAAGGCGCCTGTGCACGGCCTCGAGCACGGCGTGCGTGTGTGGGTGCACGGTGGCGAGCGGATACAAATGGTTCGATGGTGCGCGCCCCAGCGTATAGTCCGCGTGAGCGTATAGCGTCGCCCGGCTGTCGTCGCGCAGCGGTGTCACCGGCTCGCCGGTGAGCGAGCGCAGCGCCACGACACTAAACGCACACAGCTGGCCCGCTATTTCCGGCACGCGCGGCAGCGGGTCAGGGAGCGGACATTGCGTGTCCCGGTGCATGCCAAACAGACGCAGTCCACCGGGCGTGTCCGCGGTTGCCACTCGGCGCAAGAGCGAGACTCCGATCAATACAGGCTCGCTGCTCATCCACGACGCGTGCACCACAGCGAGGCCATTCGTCTGCACGCTGAACACTACAGCCAGCGCGCCGGCCACGGCATCGTCGCGCGAGTCTCGGAACGCGGCATGCGACTCGCTCGCTGGCAACAACCGCGCGTTGCGATCCCGGTAGGAACCGGAGCATGATATGAGCACGATGTCACCCTCACACAGGAGGCCCGACATTGTGGAGTTTACAGCCGCTCAACTACCCAACCACAGCTCGGCAACGTCGCGCCCATGCGTCATTTCCAACAGTACGGCGGCATGGTGGCGGTCGCAGAAGATCGCTTCGCCAACAAACTCGCTGCAGCCGCCGCGGTATGCGCAGCGTTGGCTCGGCGGTGCGTGGTTGTGCCACAGCAGGTGGTGCGAGCAGAAGGTTTCGCCACACGTGAAACAGCATTGCACATGCGCGAGCGCGGTGCAGTCGGTGCAGACGCCCAACATCGATTGATTGCTTTTTCGATTCCATGCAGGCCTCGTTAAATGTGTTCAAGGGCCGCGTGCGCCTCCAAGCCGAGGGCCACATCTACTTTGTCGACGGCCGCTGCGACCTGGGCCACGTCAGTGTCTCAGGCCTCGTACACGACTACTTTGACACATTCGAGGGCGAGCGCATGGCGCGCGAGCTTGTGCACAGCCAGGGCTGGGCCAAGTCTCGTTACCGCGCGCGCGCCGAGACCCGCGCACTGGCAAATCTCGCACAGCGCCCCGCGCTCGTGGATGCACTGCTCACGCGGGGCCGCTGCATGCTGGACATGCTGGACGGCGCCGTTGCAGCGGAGCAGATCGAGGACGCCGTTGTGGCTGACGTGGTGCAGCAGTGGAACGAGGCGCGCGATCGCGGGACGGTGATGCACGCGGAGTTGGAGGACTTTTACACTGGGAAAACGTGCCGCTACTATGTCGAACGCGTGCTGTGTGATAACTACATTGCTGTGGGGGGTTGCGAGTACGCGCAGTTCCTGCGCTTTCACGATGAGGTGTTTCGGACGCGCGGCTGGAAGGTGTTCGCGACCGAGGAGAGGTTGGTGGACGACGTGGCACGAGTGTGTGGGAGCATTGACCTTTTGTGCCTCGACCCCGACGGACGACTGCACCTTGTCGATTACAAGCGCAGCCGGCAGATTCGCTACGCTCCATTCACGAAGCGAGGCGAAGAGCCGAAACGTGGCAAACCGCCATTTGACAAGCTACCCGACTGCAACGCTAGCCATTACGCTGTTCAGCAGAACCTTTACCGGGCCATCATCGAGCGCAACACCGCGCTTCGCATAGCCTCCATGACACTGGCCATCTTCCATCCTGAGCACGAGGAGTACGAGCTGCATCTCGTACCCGACTTACGCGCCGAGGTTGAGGCCGCGCTCGCGCAGCGAGCCGCGTACGTCGAAGCGCATTTAGCCCGGTGACGAACTTCACTCTTCCATACTCCGCATAAGCGCCTTCCACTTCTGTGTCGCGTCGTCGAATTCCCGTAAAACGTCACGGAGCGCTGCGTCGCGAGAAAACCACACATGCTCGGAGCCCGAAACGCGCGAATCGACGAGGCGTTCTTTCTCGTCAGACAGCGCGCGTCGGTACCAGGGAGCCGGATAGGCCCCAAGGCGCAATAGCGTAATTACTCGCGCCGCCCACGCGGCGGGTCGTTTGTAGAAGGCATTCTCGCGGGTCTGGGCCCGAGCCGCGCCCCCCATTCTCGTGAATTCATCCATCTCCTCTTGCAGCGCCGTGTTCACGTTGGACAGCGTAAGCACACCGCCGGTGGAGACGGGCACGCGAATTGCACCAGAGTGAAAAAGCTCATTGCGGCTCCGGGCGCCGGCGAGCGCTGCTGCCAGCACCAGCGAGTCTGCCATCTGTGTCGTGTCTGTGTGTGCGCTATTTGCCTTTTTATAGGCACGTGAAAATCAGGCATTGTGATTTTGCGGCGCAGCCCTCTGCACGGCTGAGCGCAGCGCAACAACACCGGCCAAGATGCGGTGCAGCAGCGCGGCGTCATTCCGCATGTACATCGCGTACGACTCCTCGAGCTTCTCGCGCTTCGTCTCCCGCTCCGCGGACTCGGCATCGCGCTGCGCGCGCGCCGCATCCAGCCGCGCGCGAGCCGCATCGCGCCGCGCGCGCGCCACGCTCTCGCGAAGCGTGCCAACCGTGGGTGCAGAGCAACAGTGGGGACAGAGGCGCTCGGCCAGCCTGGACTGAACGTGGCGGTCATCGAGGCACGCGGTGTGGAAGTGTTTCCTGCACCCCACGCAGCACCACGCGTCGAGGTTGACGCCGTGCTCGGTGGTATTGCGGCACTCAATGCACTGCGACTCATCGCACTCGGCCTCCAGTGGTTCCGTGTGCAGGCGTGGCCTTTTCATGCTGGTTCGAGTTTTTACTCACAGCGGCAGAAAGTGATCCGAGAACGGGGTGCCAAGCTCGGTGTAGTCTTTCAAGTCCTCCAGGTGCCCGTGCAGCAACACCACGTAGGCAACATAGTGGCGGTGGGAGACCCAAGGCGCCGTGCCGTCGCCAAACAGGTGCACGGGCGGCGAGCCGCCGCTGAACGGATACGTCTCGTAGGGCGCGCTGCCCGGCGTGCCGAGCGTCTTGTAGTCGCGGTTCACAAAGAAGTAGCGCTTTGCGGCGTGGTCCACGTGCACGGCGTACGGGAGGTGGGCACGCGCGGCAATCACGGCTTTCATCGTCGAGAATCCAAAACCACATGCTGCGGGACGCGCTCACCCCACTGGCCACCCTCTACCGCGAGGCGCCTCTCTCCCTCTACGTGCTGTACGCGCTGAACATGCTCGACGCCTTTGGCTACTTTGCCACCTCGCTTAACGTCACCGTGTTCGCGCGCGACGACCCCGCCTTCACGCTGGATGACATTGGCGCGGGGCAGTTGTACGGGAACTGGGGCCTCGCAATCGGTCTCTGGTCACTGGCCGCAGGCCCAGCGGTCGATGCGTGGGGTGTGAGGCCGTCGTTGGGGGCCGCGGCGGTGATGTCACTCCTGGGCCGCGCCATGACCGCCGCGGCGCAAACTCGCGCCCATTTGTATGTGTCGTTGTACGTGTGTCAGGGCGCGGGTATGGCGCTGGCCATGACAGCGCTGCTGATTGCTATGCGTGGTTTGGGGTTGAGCCCTGCGAGCACTGCGGTGGCCTTTGGCGTGTTGTACTCGCTGACAAACGTTTCAGCACTGGTGGCCGACTTGGCCACGGACTTGTTCCCGCTGCGCACCCTCCTCTGGCTGCCGGTGGTGTCGACTATGCTATTCCTATTCTTGTTGCCGTGGCTGCGACTCGCATTACCACCCGCGCCGCCGGCCACGCGCGATGCCATTGCCGTGGCGAAACAAGCGTTCCGCGACCCGGTTTACTGGCGGCTGGTCGTGTTCTCGGCGCTGTTGTTCGGTCCTCGCAGCGTGTTTCGCTGCGTGGAGAGCGTGCTGCCGCTGTGGATGCAGCGCACGATTGGCCTCGGGGCCAAATACGGCAAGATTTCGTCTCTTAACCCTGCCATTATCATCGTGCTCGTGCCCCTCATGCAGTCAGCCCTGGCCAAGTACGACCTGTACAACTCGGTCATCCTTGGCACCGCAATTACCGGCGTAGCGCCATTCGCACTGTCCCTCATCACACCAGCCTCGTACGGCGCCACGGCGCTCTTCATGGTGGTGCTCAGCATCGGCGAGGCCATCTACTCGCCTCGCTTGAGTGACTACATACTGAGACTGAGCCCGCGCGGGTCTGAGGGCGCGTACGCCTCGCTCCTCTCGTTGCCAAACTTTACCGTCAAGGCCTTCTCCGGGACGCTGGGCGGCCACCTGCTGGCGGATTGGTGTCCAAGACCCGGTGCGCGAGACTGCTACGCGTTGTGGACTGTCGAGGCCTTCATTGCCCTGACCGGACCCGCCGCCATGTACGGATTCCGCTCCTGGCTGTACGACGGCCACGTGCGGGCCCGACTCGAGGCACGTGTGTGAAAATCACATGTCCAGCGAGGAGGAATCCGACTTTGCGCCGCCGTCACCACCACCGCGAACCGCGTCCTCCGAGGATGACGACGCGCTGTTCGCGTGCACAGTGCTCGGCCGCTGGCGCCTGGAACGCGCGCTGCGCCTGACACTGCCCGCGGGAGACACCAGCGACCCGCGGCGCTTTCTTACCGCACTCGGACAGAGGTGCCGCGGCGCGCCGCACTGCCGCAACGGCATTCGCGTTGCGCGCCACCGCGACGGCAACTACGACGTGTCTGTGACAACGCTGTACGACGACCGCGTCGAGTTGTGCTGTCACGCCACCCTGAACGGGCAGAGCGGCGAGCTGGTGGGCCCGCTCGTGTACGGCACCACTGGCGAGGGCCTTGTCGTGACCACGGACGCGAGGGCCGCGCGCGAGTTGTTCGGCGCCTACTGGCGCGACGCCCTCACCGCGGGCGACGCGTACTGGGATATCATTGTCGCGCGGCAGTAAACCTCATCCATGGCGCCGCCCCCGTACAAGGCGTCGTTCCTCGCGCGGGGCCGCGCCGCCACCGAGGCGCGCCTCAACGCGCCACCCTACACCAGCCACCAGGGCCCCTACTTCAAGGTGCGCTTCTCGCACGTGCACGAGCTGGCCGACGGCTCGCTCTGGGATCACTTCGACGTGCTCAAGGCCGACAAGGACGCGCTGTCGGGTGCGTGGAAGGAGTACGCACAGCACGAGAAGAACGTGGTGGACCCCGTGACGTTTTACGTGCTGGTGCCGCACACCGCCTACCTCGAGGGCGCGTGGCTGCCCATGTCGAGCGATTTGGCTTGCTTGATGGAGTCGGTGGCCATTGGCGTGGCGGGCGCCGCGTTCTTGTTGTGGGGTGTGTGGGGTGTGCTGACATGAATGTCCACGCACGCGGGTTCACTCTGCGAGCTCCACGTTCAAATCGGACCAATCGTACTTATTGCGCATCACCTCCAGCAACTCCGCATCCTCGGGTGTCAAGTAGGGCTCGATGTTGAAAGTGGCCCGTATCTGGCTCGGCGTCTTGCCCTTGATCATGTCGGAAAGCGTCATGCACAGCACGTCCACCAGCTGACGAATCTCCAGGTAGCGCGCGGCCACGATGAGCTCGTACATCAGCGTTCCGTTCATGCGGCAGTATTCGGTCTCCCACTCACTCATGGACCGGTCTCGCGACGGCACGACGGTCTCGGCGGCCGGCACGTGCACACAGTAGTCAATGATCTTGGCCAGAATGCGTCCACTAACATTGGCCAGTGTCACCGCGGGACTGACATAGGCCAACGGCACCGCGGGTGGCGCAGCCCCCGTCTCGCCAAGCACACGTTTCACAAAGCCGCTGCGCTCGGCCACGTTGCGCGGCACCTCGAAGCACTCGTTGTCGCAGGAGATGAGCTTCACCAGCGCGCCGCTGCCGCTCGCGGTGCACATGGTGGAGTTTCGTGCATCCGCGCTCGCAAACCAGATCCAACATGACAGACCCGGACACCGCGCAGTACCTGGTCGCCATAGATGGCGAGATGACGGGCCCCAGCCTGAAGCACCACCGCATGGTGGCCATGGGTGCATGCGTGGTGCGCGTGGGCGCCGAGCCCGAAGTCGTCGACCGTTTTGGCGCCTACATGCCCATCCCGTCTGACGGCGACGCTGCCTGGGACCCCGCCACGTGGCGCGAGTTCTGGGACAACCCCGCCAAGGCGGCCACACGCACCACGTACCACCCCGGCAAGGATGGCGGCCGCACGACGCGAAAGGTGAACGGCACGCCAGTGGTGTTCCTGCGCGACGCCGCGCACTCGGTTGGAGTTCAGCAACCCGCCGCGGCCATGGAGGCGTTCTGGCTCTGGCTGAAGCGCGTCACCGCGGGCCGCAACTACACCATTGTGAGCGACACCGCGGGCTACGACGTCAAGTGGTTCGACTACTACCTGTCCACGTACCTCGACACACCCAACGAGACACACGCACTGGAGCTCGTGTCGGGCACCTACAAGCCCAATCGAGCGCTCACGTGCCACTCCATCGGCGCCGCGGGCCGCCCGCTCTGGGCCTCGAGCAAAGGCGCGCGCGATGAGGCCCTCGGTGAGGGCGTCGTGCTGCCTGAGGCGTGCCTCGCCGTGGAGCACGACCACAACCCGGCACACGACGCTCAAGCAATGGGCATGAAGGCCGCCTACCTGAGCCACGTGCTGGCCGAGCGCGCCGCCAAGGTGAAGTGCGCCCAGAAGGAGGCCGAGGCGCGGAAGAGACTTCGCGAAGCCAGCATTGGGTCTGACGTGGACACGGATGGTGACTCGAACCTGGTCGTGGCGCACGAGGCTGGCGTGTGCGCTATTGTGTGAATTGCACCTGTCGCGCGCCAGCGCGCACTGGCTCCAGCATTGCGGCGCGCTTCACATTTTTGCTGCGTGCTGAATTGGGATTTCTCTCACACGCTGCGCCGGCCCTGGTGCACGATGGCAACGTTGGGAGAGTGGGGAATTATTTATAACACAATTTTGCCACGTCATCTCTCGCCGACCCCATGGCCGTGACCGTGACGTCACCAGGACCACGACGCACGTGTCGCCGTGTCAAACACGTCAGCGCGCCGCGAGATAAACCAGGTATAATTTACTATGGCCGGCCGGCGCTGCGTAAACGTGGCCAGGGTAGGTTGAACTAGGCCTGGGACA
>Ga0163144_10002873_pt1 | contig 39357 bp, 37 predicted proteins | sample OliLak19BULKMAT1_FD_123175 | JGI IMG/M metagenome (GOLD analysis project Ga0163144, IMG submission 123175) | Freshwater microbial mat bacterial communities from Lake Vanda, McMurdo Dry Valleys, Antarctica - Oligotrophic Lake LV.19.BULKMAT1 | ecosystem: Environmental > Aquatic > Freshwater >...
AAAAGTGACTATCGGAATATTTGCTGGCGTCAGCTCTTTTATTTTTTGTACGGTCTCATTACTGCCCCAAACAATCACTAAATTTGCCAGTGGCAGATGAGCGCTGAGTTCGTTTTGCGAAATGCATTTAATTTTATCTTGTAGAATTTTATCGCAATCACATTCAGTTAAAAGTGTGATGAGTTTTTGGGTGAGATGATCTTTGCTGCTTAATTTTAAAATATTTTTATTGCCAGTCAAAAGACCTTCAATCAAACTTAAAAAACCAGCAAGATCGGCATTTCCGGGTAAAATATGTAATAAAGTTCCCTGAGCAAACCAACCTTCAAAAACGCCATTAGCGTGATCAATTTTCTTTAATTCAAAAAGTTCCAGCGTTCCGACTTCTCTGGTTAACTTTTCTTTTAAATGTGCTGGAGCACAAAAATCTATGATCTCATTTTTTAAGGTTAAGTCTAAATCACTCGTCTCTAATATTTTTTGTGAAAAACGCTCACACAATTTAAAAAAAAGATTTAAGTAGCTGTTCATGATCGCCCTTTGAAATCTTTTAAGAGATCGCTGGCGGCAACCGCACAACTTTTATTTTGACTTACACCGGCACGTCCAACGATTTCAAAATAGGCGGCATCAAGACCGCAACCACATTTTTTTGTCTGATATAATTTTGCTAAATCCGTCATTAAAATACTACTGGCCGGGGCCGAAGTAATATAAGGCGATAAAAATTGTAAATAACCTACTTCACCTTCGGGCAACACTTCCAACGTTTTTACATCGCGAATTAAAACTCGCGACCAAACTGGCACATGAAATTGATGTTTGGCGCATTCAATATACGGCACGCAATGCTCCACCGAACCAAAACCATCACGTAAACGCTCCATGGGAATTCCCAAAAGCTCGTTGGCCAGTTTATACAAATCTTTTTTTTCAATCATTTTTTCTTGATGACCTTTCCAACCGCCACCTAAAAAAACTAAAGAATCTTGATGCAACTTCACAGGAGCAATTTTAAGCTCCTGCATTTTCTGTAGCGTAAAATAAAAAAATGCGGGAAAGCCAAAAATACGTAGCGGCAAACCTTCGCTGCTATATTTTAAAATCGTCTCAATCACATTGCTCACTTCAAAACGATGTCCCTCACTGCCTAAATATTTTAAGGCATAAGAAACATCATTGGCAGCAGCATATTTGCAAAGAAAATTATCAGTATAAGCGGTGCCGAGTTTGGCCCCTTCTGTGGGCGCGTAAGTGTAGAGCAAATAATTAACTCTTATTGCGGGTGTATTCCAGCCGTAATAATTAAAAATATCATCTACCATTCGCTGCGCTGACTTGATGGTCCACTCATCAAAATACATTTGCGACTTTTGTCCAGTGGTTCCAGAAGAAGTCAGGTGCAAAAAAACTTCATCATCGTGAATAGAACGCAATTCATGCCATTTAAAATAAGTAGCAATGATAAAAGGAATTTCATCGATACTCTTAATGTTTTCGACGATAACTTTTTTTTCTTGTAAAAACTTTTTAAAAAAATCCGATCTCTCACTATGCCAATTTAAATTTTCTTTCATCGCTAAAAGAAATTCTTCGTCGCCATTTTCTTTCATCAAATAAGGATGCGAAGTCTCACAAAGTTTTTGAATTTTTTTAAGATTGATTTCTGGAAACAACATAACCTAAACTCCGGCGAAACGTTCTAGGTGTTTTTGAATCCATTGATGAGTGTAATGCTTCACGTATGGCATAAAAGAATTTTCAACTGCCAGCTCACTAAAATCTAACGGCACCATATTTCGTGTCATTAAAACATAGTCATACATTTTTCCATTTTGCTCACGCATGGCAGGATAAAAGGCCGAAGGAATAAAATTTTGTTCTAAGAAAAAATGCATATTATCTAAACTATCCGCGCGCACTAAAACTTCTAGGTAATAGACGCCAATTTCTTTTAAATCAAATAACATTTTTTTAAAATGTTTAGACAGTTCAATCACTGGGCGATTGGCACCAATCAGTACGCAATAGTGATCTTTTTTAGAAAAGCAGGCATAGAGTTCGACTTGAGATGTGGCGGCGTGAATGAGAAGATTTGCTTTATGAAATGGATAAAAAGTGGCATCAGGATTATTGCTAAAAACTTCTTTTGATCTTTTTTCGACAAAGTCAGCGGCATAAATAAATTCAAACTTTTCATCGCTGATAAAATCATCATTGCGATCGGAAACAAATTCGTATGATTCTGGATTAGTAGGTTTTAGATTTAAAGCTGTTTCTACAATACTTAATAAATTGGCAACAGAACTAGGAAGTTTTTTTAAGGCCACGCGTTGCTCTAAAACTCCCTCGTTAAAAATTCCCATCAGCGTTAGTGTCTCGTAAGATTTAATTTTGCGCGCATTTGGAAATATTCCGAGTGGACGAAGACCATTGTGTAAAAGCATCATTTGTGAAGAAACTGCGACGGTACGAGTGGTAGAATAGAGCGAGTGAACACGTTTTTCCTCGCGTAAAATTTTTTGCACCGACTCAGCTACCAATTTTGTGGCAATTTTATTTCCTCTCCAGTTGGGATGAACCGCCACTCCACTAATTTTTCCGATACGAGTATGAATATCAATTTCCACAATACAAGAACCGATGATATGACCGTTTTCCTTCATCACTAACCAGTAATATTCTTCGGGCGATTGAAGAGCACGTCTCATCAGCGTCTTATTAGTGCCCAGCTCAAGCGGGTAATCCTCTCCATAAACCGACCAATAAAGTCCGCTAAGCTCATCAATATCGCTAAGTTGCGCTTGTCCAGAGTACATATTTTTACCTACTTAAATATTGCAAAGACAATTGGTATACTAATTTGGCGTTACACTCCAGTAATTGCGAAAAAATTACGATGAGTCTCTTGCCAACCACCCAAATCTGCATGAAAATGAAGGTGGGATTGAAAGAATCAATTCATGCATAAAAGGATTTTATGGGCCCTGTTTCCAAATTAGTATTAGCTTTCGTAGCCCTCTTCACCAGTTTTATTATTCTCGATCTAAGTCAAACAGAAGCCAGAGGTCCCTCTGTCGAGCCTATGGCGGCAATTGCCATAGATCAATACAGGCCAGCTGACCCGCAAAAGATTCAAGGCTTTGATTTCTCTAATCCAGCGCCAGAAGTATTGATAAATCAGTCTGCCGATCACAAGATCATGGACATACCCGTTAGCGCGCAAACGCCAAAACAAACTCTGCTTTTCATTGGCATCGTGATGGTACTTTTGCCCCTTACAATTTGGGTGGGTATCATGAAAAATCTTAAGGGTGATGACTCGAAACTTTTAGAAAAAGTGGAAAAATTACCAGTTAAAAATAAACAAAAATCCAGCGATCAAGACTCATATCCTAAGGCCTCTTAGAGATTGGCCCACTGTCCTTTTCCACGATAAATATAAACACGACTGATCAAGTGATGCTTAATGGCGATCTCGCGCGTGCCATCTTGATTATAATCAATCAGTGAAATCTCATAGGGACGTTGGCGATAATGTCCTTTAGTGTTTTGGAATTCTTCCCAAATAATGGGGCCTTTATTAAAAAATATTTTGTGTAGATCATTATCTTCGATGGTTAAGAAATAGAGTCTGGAAGTTCCTTGAAAATTTAAATAATCAATGCTGCCTTCATAAAAATACAAAAGCAAAACAGTGGTCTTGCTGTTTAGATGATGAATACCTACGCGATAGAGGTGCGCGCCCTTGCCGACACTTTCAAATGGACCTTTATAGAGTTGTTCATTACGGGTGTTTTCCAAATAAAAAAAATGTTCACCATCACGAGTTTCATAAAAAAATTTTTCTTTTTCACCATCGTTATTTAAGTCAAAAACATAACGAGGTGTATAGGCCTGATAATAAATTTTTTTATTCTCATCCACTGCTTTTCTAGGCAGCATCTCTCCAGTGTAAATCTCCCGAAAATAGCGTTCATCCTGGGCCATTGCCTGATTTAAGAATATGTAAGAAATGAATAGAAAATATTTTAACATTTCTTCTATTTTAATAGGAAAAAGCGCAACTACAACTGGCCAAAAAACGCCACAATAGGATACAGTTTTGCTCCAATGAACACGAAGGAGCTGGTTATGGAATTTAGTTTAGCAGTTATGAAAAATGAAAATCAATTTATCCTACATAAATTTAGCGGTACAGCTAGTGATGATCACCAAACACAAATTATCGACTTCCAAGGCATTGATCAGCTTAGTACTAATGCTCTACTTTATCATTCAAGCCTGCAAGATTCGGCGGTTTTAAGTCACTTGCGATCTGAACTAAAATCAGCTTTTCCTATTCGCGATACTTCTGAATTTGAGCTCTCGGATGAACAATTTGATAATTTAAATTATCATGATGCCAAATCCATCATGCTAAAAATTACCTCTCATTGGTGCTTAAGAAATAATTTAAACACACTAGAAAATATTTTTCCTATTGCTTCTCACTTAAAGTCACTTTATCCCAATAATCGCACTGAATTTTTTGAAGAGCTGTGGGAAATTTTGCGCAAAAATTTAGGCACAACTTCTTTAAGTCTCACCTACAATGATTTGGCCGAAGGAAAAAATAAATTAAAACAAATCATCATCGAAGGTAACCTCAAAGGTGCACCAAGAGTGGCGACAGAAATTGAAGAGAAAATTTTTCTAGATTATGAAAAATTTGTATCATCTCATTTTGAAGTGGTGGAATTTGATTCAGCTCGCTCAGAATTAGTGGGCACGCTCTCTATTAACAATAGCCCAGTACTGATTATGGCAAAGACTCAGATACCTTCAAGTCTGCAAAAATCTTTACTACGTGCTATTTGCTCTGGGATTAATGCTTAGGGCCACCGAATTTAGCTAATTTTTCGCCGCCTAGAATATGAAAATGAGTATGAAAAACAGTTTGGCCAGCATTTGGTCCAACGTTTGTTACCACTCTAAATCCTTCTTCAGCTAATCCATTTACTAAATGTGTGTAATCCGAAATCGCTTGAAAAAGCTCTCCAATTTGCGCCGGTTGCTCATCATTCATTTCAATAATATTACTAGTGTGTTTTTTATGAACAAAAATAACATGATCTTTGGCCTGAGGGTGAATATCTTTAAATGCTATAACATTTTCGTTTTCAAAAACTTTTTCAGAAGGAATTGATCCATCAACAATTTTACAAAACAAACAATCACTCATACTTTAATTCCCATCGTTAACACGTTTTAATTTCACACCTAACTTAGTTAGTTTTTCGTCTAATTTTTCGTAGCCGCGATCCAAGTGATACACTCTTTGCACTTCTGTCGTACCTTTGGCCGCTAAGGCGGCAATGACTAAAGCCGCTGAGGCGCGAAGATCAGTACACATTACTGGCGCAGCAGTGAGGCCACTACCTGATCCATGCACTATCGCCGAATTTCCCTTTAAATCAATTTTAGCACCCATTCTAATCAGTTCAGGAACGTGCATAAAACGATTTTCAAAAATATGTTCAGTAATAATGGAAGTCCCTTCACAAAAAAGCGTTAAAGCGAGCATTTGCGCTTGCGCATCTGTGGGGAAACCCGGGTAAGGAGCAGTATCGATCACTGCCTTTTTTAAATGACAAGGCGAGGTCTTAATAAAATTAGTGCCAGTTTCAATTTTGGCGCCCATTTCATTCAGGCTTTCAATCACAAAACCTAAATGACTGGGATTAATATTAGTAATTTTAATCGATGAATTAGTAATTAAACCGGCCATCAAATAAGTTGCCGCCTCAATGCGATCGCCGATGGCCTGATACTCACAAGAATGAAGTTCTTTCACACCTTCGACGGTAATAGTGCGCGTTCCAATCCCGCCAACTTTTGCACCCATGGCATTTAAAAAATGCGCGAGATCATCGATCTCTGGCTCCAATGCGGCATTATCGATAGTGGTCTTGCCTTCAGCAAAAACTCCCGCCATCATTAAATTTTCTGTGGCACCAACAGAAGGAAAAGAAAGAGTTAAATGAGCGCCTTGTAATTTTTGACAATTGGCCTCAACGTAGCCGCCAGTTAATTCAATTTTTGCGCCCATTTTTTCTAGATTCACTAAGTGAATATCGATGGGTCTCGCTCCAATGGCGCAACCACCAGGTAGAGAAACTTTGGCGCGATTAAAGCGTGTTAATAAAGGGCCTAAAACAAAAATTGAAGCGCGCATGGTTTTTACTAAATCGTATGTCGCTTCTACATTTGTAACTTTACTAGCATCAAAAGTTGTCACGTCACCATTTTTTTCAATCAAAACTCCTAAATTGCTCAGGAGTTTTAACATAGTATCGATATCGCGTAGCTTAGGTAGATTTTTTAAACGAACAGGTTTACTGGTCAGTAAAATGGCGGCGAGAATAGGCAAATAGGCATTTTTGGCGCAAGAGATTTGCACTTCACCACTTAATTTTGCTTCGCCTTCAATGTATAACTTATCCATTTTCACTCATGTTTTTTAGTTTTTTGCCTGCAAAAAACGCCATCTTCCAGTATAATCGGTAAACAATTCTACCTCGTTAAGGCCCGCTTGTCGCGCCAGTTTTTGTAATTCTGGTAAATTATCTTCATGGCCTTCCATTAATAATATTCCATCTGGCCCTAGAATATTTTTAACTTCGCAAAAAAAACGAATATACCAATTTTGATATTCCAAATCCGTAAGGTACAACGCCAATTTGGGCTCAAACTTATCAACGGTGTAATGAACCTGATTTTTTTGAGATTCCTTTATATAAGGAGGATTCGAAATGACCAGGGAAAAACTCAGGTTTTTTGGCAAATTTGTCGTTAGATCAGATTTTAAAAATTGCAGTTTTGTTTGCGGATGAAAACTAAAACGCAATCTAAAAGCGTTGCGCTGACTCACCAGCAAAGCTTCTGACGAAAGATCTACTGCCCACGCCGCCACTGGAAAGTCGAGCTCGCGAAGTAGAGAAATAATTAAACAGCCACTGCCGGTCCCAATATCTAAAACACTTTGTATGTGATTTTTTTTGGCAAAGTCTACCGCCATTGAAACTAAAATCTCACTCTCCGGACGAGGAATCAGTACCTCTTTATTAACCACAAATTCAGAGCGATAAAAATAGGCCTTGCCGCTAATTTGTTGCAGCGGAATGCCTTGTATGAGACTGGTGTAAAAACGTTCAATATCAATTTTTTTAAGGGAACAAAAAGGAGTAGAAAATATTTTTTCATCAAAATCGCACAGCGTTTGCGAAAAGATTAAAAACTCTCGTGTTAAATGGGGAAAAGTTAAACCAGGATAAAATGTTTCTAGAAGACTTTTATTTTTTAGATAAAAATCCTCTAGATTATCCTTAAGACTCTTCACCTTTTAATAACTCGGCTTGATTGTAAGCGATAAGAGCATCGGTTACGGCCTTAAAGTCGCCGTTGATGATAGAATCTAAATTATAGAGGGTCAGTCCGATACGATGATCAGTCAAACGACCTTGCGGGAAATTATAAGTACGAATACGCTCAGAGCGATCACCCGTTCCAATTTGTCCTTTTCGATCGGCAGCTTCTTTTGATCTTTGCGCTGTTACCATTTGATCATAAATTCTGTTACGAAGGATCTTCATGGCCTTTTCTTTATTTTTTAGTTGTGATCTTTGATCCTGGTTGGCCACCACCATTCCAGTTGGAATGTGAGTGATACGTACCGCCGAATCAGTGGTGTTGACAGACTGTCCACCCGCCCCACCTGAACGAAAGACATCAATTTTTAAATCCACTGGATTTAATTCAAACTCGACTTCATCTGTCTGGGGCAATACTGCGACAGTAATAGTTGAAGTGTGAACGCGGCCTTGAGTTTCAGTTTTTGGAACACGCTGCACTCGGTGTACACCAGATTCATATTTCATGATGGAGTAAACCTTTTCACCACTTACTTCAAATATAATTTCTTTTATGCCTTCCGCGCCTTCTGATAATGAAGCCGTTTCATCACGAAAGCCTAGTTGTCTAAAATAATTAATGTACATACGATAAACATCAGCGACAAAAATGGAGGCCTCGTCGCCACCAGCACCAGCGCGAATTTCAATCATCACGTTGCGTTCATCGAGCGGATCTTTGGGCAATAGTAGAACTGTTAAGAGCTCTTCTATTCCTGGAATTTGACTTTCATAATCAGAAACTTCCATTTTCGCCATGTCACGCATTTCCTCATCTTTTTCGTTCATGAGAATATCTTTAGCGCCATCTAGGTCTGATTTTAATTTTTTATATTTATTATAAGTTTGCACCAACTCTTCAATATTCGATCTTTCGGTGGTGACTTCACGTAACTCACTCTGACGATCATAAATACTAGGGTCGGCCAATTTTTCAGTTAATTGTTCGTAACGTTTAACGACTGCTGATAATTTATCAAAAATTGACATGAATTTACTCTAAAAAATCTTTAAGCGCTAAATTACTAGTTTGAATATCATTCAGTGATGAAATTTCTAACTCTTCTCGCTTAACAATTTTTGAATCTGCCGCACGTAAGTTGTATTTTTCTTCTAAAAATAAAACAGCGCGTATAGAAACCATCGCAACTTCTAGTTGGGCCGCATCTGGCTCTCTGGTGGTTAAGCGCTGCAACCACTGTCCAGGCGTACTAATCATTTTGCCCCACCAAGTGGTAGAACATTTTCCCATGAGCTTAATTAATTCATAAGAAATTCCAGCGATAGGAAGAGTGAGTGCGATTTTAACTAAGATGGCGACAATGTGTCTCATTAGAAAAGGCAAATCTTTTCCAATCGGAATAATTACAAAAAGTCCGGAAAAAATCACAATCGAAATAAATAATAAAAAGAAAACAAAAGTAGTGCCGCAACGTGGGTGGAAAGTAGAATATTTTTTGGCATTTTCCACTTGTAGCTCTTCGCCCGCTTCAAAAGTTGAGATCGATTTGTGTTCGGCCCCATGATATTGAAACACACGAAAAATATCGGGAAAAAATCCAATGATATAAACATAAAGTAAAAAGATAGCACCTTTAATCGATCCATCAATGGCATGAAATTCAAAAGAATCAAGACCCCAAGTAGATCCTAGCGTTTTACCTAAATAGGCAGTGGCGGCGTGAGGCACGAAAACAAAAAGAAAAATTCCAAAAATAAATGAACCAGCGATGGAAATAAAAGTTCCCATGCCAATTTTTTCTTTATTCTTGCGAGATTTTTGTAATTCGTTCCAGTCCTTGCCAGCTTTTTGTGCTTTTTCTTTTTCTTCTTCTTCCATGGCGATATTAGCAGAATAATTCAAGGATACGATTCCATTCATCATGGTTTCAATCAGCGTTAAAATCCCTCTAAAAAAAGGCCATTTAAAAATCGCGATTTTTTTATTCAGAGAAAACCATTGATCTTTTAAAAGAACAATCTTTCCATTGGGTTTTCTCACCGCCACTACAAAAGCGTGAGGAGACCTCATCATCACACCTTCAATTACAGCTTGTCCGCCGATGGCAGCAAATTGTTTGGTATTTTGTAAAAGAAGTTTTAGCAAGTATTTCATTCTTATCCGTTCATTGAATCTAAAAATTCACCATTAGTTTTAGATTTAGTCACGCGGCTTAAAATAAATTCCATCGAATCAATAGTACTCATTGGGTGCAATACTTTTCTAAGTAGGAACACTCGCTGTAAATCTTTATCCGTCATTAAAAGCTCTTCCTTACGAGTCGAAGACTTATTGATGTCGAGCGCTGGGAAAATACGTTTTTCTAAAAGTTTACGATCAAGTTGGATTTCCGAGTTACCAGTTCCTTTGAACTCCTCGAAAATAACTTCATCCATTCTTGAACCAGTATCAATTAACGACGTGGCGATAATTGTTAAAGATCCACCGTTTTCAATATTTCTGGCGGCACCAAAAAATCTTTTTGGTTTATGAAGTGCATTTGAATCCACCCCACCCGATAAGATTTTTCCTGATGGTGGAACCACAGTGTTATAAGCACGAGCTAAACGAGTTACTGAATCAAGTAAAACGACTACGTCTTTTCCTGCTTCCACTAAACGCTTAGATTTTTCAAGCACCATTTCTGCTACTTGTACGTGGCGAGAAGCTGGCTCATCAAACGTTGAAGAGACGACTTCAGCGTTCACGTTACGTTTCATATCGGTCACTTCTTCTGGACGCTCATCAATCAATAAAACAATTAACACTGCTTCAGGGTGATTGTGAGTAATAGCATTAGCGATATCTTGCATTAATACGGTCTTACCAGCTTTTGGTGGCGCCACAATTAAACAGCGTTGTCCAAAACCTTGTGGCACAAATAAATCAATCAAACGAGTTGAGTAATTAGTTGGTTTATATTCTAGGGAAATTCTTTTTTCAGGATAAAGCGGTGTTAAGTTATCAAAGAGCGCCGTTTTTTTATGGTTGTCTGGAGTTTGCGTGTTAACTGTATCAACTTTTAGAAGAGCAAAATAACGTTCACCATCTTTGGGCGGACGAATTTCACCTGTAACAGTGTCACCTTTTCGCAAACCAAATTTGCGGATTTGTGAAGGCGAAACATAAATATCATCGGCACCTGGCAAATAATTATAAAGTGGCGATCTTAAAAATCCAAATCCATCAGGAAGAATTTCCAAGCAACCTTCACCATAGATAGTGTCATTATTATTTGCTTTTTTTGACAGAATAGAAAAGATCAACTCGTGACGACGTAAGTTAGACGGGTTTTCAACTCCCATTTCTTCTGCCATGAGGGCCAATTCTTTAATGTCTTTTAAGCGCAATTCGTTTAGATGCATGTGAATGTTCTCCTAAGATATAACAATGAAATGTCGGTTAGATTTTTTCCTTTAGATCGTATTAGCTCAATTTGATTTTAATTTCGGAATATCTGTATTGATTCCTGTTCAGTATCTAAAATGTGAGAAATATTGTCAAGCGCGTTTTTCGAAAAAACCAAAAAAAATGATTTTTTGTTATGCCTAGGCCACATTCTTCAGAAAACTGGCCACTTCCTTCTTAAACTTCTCAATTAGCTTGTCGTTATCAGTGCTTAAGATCAAGGTGAAATAGTAACCAAGAAGTGCATCAACTTTAAAACGACTAATCTGACAGTGCAAAATCCGACTCACCACTGCTGGCCCCAAATCTAAAATTTTTGCGATATCTTGACCTGTTAATTCTTGTTCCCGTTTAAATTTCAAAATTCTTTGACACAAATTAAATTTCATTTGATCAAGCGGCGGAGCATCTTTATCAATAATGATTGTGGGCTTAATTTTTCCCTTCCTGATCAATTCCATTATCCTGAAAATTTCATTTCTATCGGGATATGACATAATCTCTCCTTATTTATTGGCTTCGAAAAAAAGTAATCACATCTGCTAAATTGGGGCAATCGTTATGAATACAAAATACTAAGCGATAACTTTTTTTATTATGCTTAATTTTTTTAACCACCACATAATAATTATAATTGTTACTCGTTTGCTCAGAAATCATATCAGTCTCAATTTCTCTCAACGACTCAAATATCACAGCGACATCAGTAAAAGTAAAAAACGAACGAGTTATTCCCTTATAATTCTTTTGAGCATCAAGACCAAAAATAATATGTTGTAAATCAACCTCTCATTCATCAACAATAAATTGGTTAATTTTTGTGGCACTAATTTTTCCACGTACTAGATCTTTTGGCTTCACCCAGATCTCCTTATTAAATTACCACGATTGACTAAAAAGCCAATCTCATTGCTTTTATGGTCAACTTAAAAATACTCACACTTTAATTGCACGCCAAACCAACCATGATGATTTGGTTAATCTAATGAAATTATTCTTTGGCCTGTGAAGGATTTTCAAAAGATGACTTTTCGATAAACGAGAATTGCAATAACTTGAAGTAATGATAAAGCGCTTAGCTTAAACTGGACGATGGTACTTTTTCACCGCGTTGAAAAGTAGAGTGCTCATTTTTTGACAGAGCACCAGTGCCCTTTGACACCGCCAGCACTCAAGGCGGTGAATTTTGAAGACCACCTGTTGGCAACCTCCATGCATAGATAGATCACGTGAGATCAAGGATTGGTTTCACGTCTACATCTAGGAGGGAGCATGAAGTTTATTCTGATTGGCGCGCTATGTTTATCTTCACCAGAAATTTTTGCGAAGGGAGAGCTGACGGGAGCGGGCAAAAAGCTGGAGTTTTTTAAGCTCAATGAAAAAGTCTCGCAGGAAATTGCGAAAATTTTAAAAAACATGGAAAGCAAATTGAGTAAGCCCGTTACTTTAAAAAGTTTCGAAGAGTTTAGCGGATTAAATGTGAATTTTAAGCAATTCGAGTGAAGCGTTGCTCTTCACGCTCTTTTTCTTCAGCGTGAGTAATACAAAGCATAGTCCACGGTTGATTTTTTAAGCGAGAGTCACCAATGGCCTCGCCGCAATCTTCACAGTGGCCAAATGATCCGTCTTCTATGCGAGCTAGTGATCCTTCGATTAAACGAAGTTTTTGTAGCTCACGTTGACGAATATTTAAAGTTACTTGTTGATTGACAACACTAGTTGCTAGATCGGCTTCATCAGAAAGATCGTCACTTGAAATATGTAAATCTTCACGAGAATTATAAATAGGCCCATTTAAAATCTGCTCTTTCATATGCATTAAAGCAGATTGATAAGCTCTTAATTTTGATTTTTCCATATTTCCTCCGAAGTCTCCGTACTGCTCTTCTATTTTAATGGAGTTCTGGTTTAGCTCAAGGAAAAAATTTTACCTGAGTATAACCGTAAACTTATCGGTCAGAGATTTAAGAACTTTAGATCTATTATTGCTTTAAATTACGCCAACTCTTTCCTTCGCGATTCCTGCGATTTACTTGATAATTTTGCACCGCCTTTTGATGATTTCCATAGTCCTTAGAAAAGGTGTGCAGTCCATCGTTTTGGCTAACAAAGAAAAGATAATCATGCTCTTCAGGATTTAAGACAGCATTCAGCGCCGCCAAACCGGGGTTACTAATCGGACCAATCGGCAGAGCTGGAATGGTATAAGTATTATAAAGTGTCGGCGTCAGTAGATCAGATCTTTTTAAATTGCCACGATAGTTTTCATAGATGCCATAAATGGTGGTGGGATCAGATTGCAATTTCATTTTCTTTTTTAAACGATTAAAAAAAACACCTGCGATACGAGGACGCTCAATTTTTGCTCCAGTTTCTTTTTCAACCACTGAGGCCAGAGTAATTAATTCATGTGGCGACAAAGTCGAGATATTCCATGGCAAGTCTTTAGTCTTTAAAAAAAATAGTTCCACCATCATCTTAATTACTTCCGCTGCACTCATGGGTCCAGCAAAACTATAAGTTTCAGGAAATAAATATCCTTCCACCGTGCTACCTGGAATACCTAACGACTCAGCGAATTCTCGATCCTTCGCCTTGACGATAAACTCTCTTCTGTCAGTAATTCTTTTTTCGTCTAAGATATTTGCGATCTCGTAAAGATTTTTTCCTTCAGGAATAGTCACATTGATACCCAAAGATTTACCATAAAGCAGCGCTTGCACTAGTTCAGGAATATTAAATGAACCTGTCAGCAAATATTTACCGACACGAAATTTTTCTAGCACACCAAGATACTGGCAATAGCGATGAAAAACTCGTGTATTGCTGATTAATTTCTGTTTCGCCAAATGAGAATTAATTTGTCCAAAAGTTTCACCTGGTCTAATTTCGAAAACAACTTCTGGCCCTTGGTAGCGCGAGAATTTTAGAGCGTAATAAAATCTTCCACCAGCGAATATTAGGCCTAAGAGGGGTGCCAAAAGCACGAAGATTAATAATCGTTTGTTCATGTTTTTATGATAACGAGTTCGGAATAAGTTACAAGCGGAGAAAATCTTCCAAAATAACCGAGGCGGCCACAGCGTCAACTTGCGTTTTATCCACTTTAAAGCCAAAACGAGGCGAATTTTTCATGCGATCTTCCGCTTCAAAGCTAGTCAGGGTTTCATCCTGAGTAAATATCTCAAGATTAGGTAAGGAATTTTTTAATTTTTCTACAAAGGCCTCAACGGTTCTGGTCATATCAGATTTGGCCCCATTTAAATAAAGTGGTACTCCCACCACCATTAAATCAATCCCCTCTTCGTCGATAACTTTTTTTAAATCTAAAATAAGTTTTTCATCACTCTCATAGGCCAGTCGCCCATAGAGTAAAACAAAAGGATCAACGTCTGGTATAAAAGTCGCAAGCCCTGAAAACTTTTTTCCATAATCCAATGCTAGAATTTTTCTCTTTGAATATTTGCTTACCATTTCATCCTCTCTATCATAATTTTCAGTATAAAGGGTGTCCAAAAATTGATCGGCCATCCAAAATTGGGTCAGTCACTCCCCTTTGAGGCATCTTAACTGTCTGAAACTATGAACTTTTGGTTGGCAGAAGAAGTGCTTTAGTAATTAGAACAGGTGGCAAACCTGGGTGTGTGTTTGTGTGAATTTTGAGATAAAAAGGATGAGCATGAAAAAAGCGGGATCAAAAAAACACTGGTTAGTATTAGGGATGATGGCGGCGATTTATTCTACTGGGCCCATGGCCTTAGAATACGCACCCAAAATGATGAAGGCACAAGATATCGTGGTCTCATCAACCAATCCTGAAGCTAAAATTTATGATTTAAAAGCGCTCGATACTCAATTCACCAGTTGGGGTGTGGAATTTGAATCTAATACCTCGATTAATCTAAACGATGCTTGGAAAAAATTTCATAAGAAAAAAGAAATCGTAGTGGCGGTGATTGATACCGGTATCGATCCTCAGCATCCTTTTTTAAGCGATAATCTTTATGTCCCAAATGGAAAATCCACCTCTAACAATTATGGAATGGATTTTTCAAAAGGCGCGGGCGTAAAAACCACTCCCATGGATGAACATGGTCACGGCACGCACGTGGCAGGAATTATAAAAAGTGTTTCACCAGAAGTTAAAATTTTAGCACTTAAATATTACAACCCAAAAGCATCTGGCACAGATAATTTAAATTCCACTATCGATGCTCTTCGCTACGCCGTCGAGCAAAATGTTGACGTGATTAATTATTCAGGTGGAGGACCAGAGCCCGCCTTAGAAGAAATGAAAATCTTAAAAGAAGCGGAGAAAAAAGGCATTCTAGTTATCGCTGCTGCGGGAAATGAAGAATCAGATATTGATAATAAGAAAAACGCTTATTACCCAGCAAGCTATGGCCTGACCAATATTATAACGGTAACGGCACATGATCAGACACTCACTACTCTACCATCATCAAATTATGGTAAACAGTCAGTACATATTTCGGCCCCCGGTTATAGAATTAAATCTTCTATGCCTTTTGGTCGCAGTGGTTACTTAACTGGAACAAGTCAGGCAACGGCTTTTGTTTCGGGTGTGGCGGCCATGTTAAAGTCACAGTTTCCGAATTTATCGATGCAGAAAATTAAAGAAGCAATTATTGAATCGGCAAAAAAAGAAAAGACGATGGATGGAAAATGTTTAGCAAATGGCAGACTAGATGCTACCCATGCTCAAGAACTAGCAGCTAGTTTTGCTGGCGAAAAATTAGATGGAGCTGCAGTTAGAAACATTGCGACCTCGAAAAAACCAGGGCGCATTATCTACCGGAGAGCTGCGGTAAAAAATAAAAAGTAAGCACAGTCCCTCCCAATATCACCAGATACAATATTAATCTAGAGAAGGCCATGGGATTGGTAACTCTAGGTTCTTTTACTGGAACCGCAAAATTCTTCACACTGACAAGCAACATATTTATTTCATCTTTATTTAGAGGGTGGGTCTTCAGCATTTTTTCTAATTCAGACAGCACGTGTTGCAAGTATAAACCCTTTAATACTTTTTTTGCGCCCATCTCTTCTACGATTTGTTCCATTTCCATTTTATAAATTTTGCGATCTGAGGCACTCACTACCACTTCGTCTTTTAACACTCGCAGCAATTGAAAAAAACGTCTTTTGAGGGAAAAACCATAATCGATAAAAGTCTGACTTTTATAGTCAATGAAAAGTGGATTGTATTTCATGTGACGAATTTCATTTTGGTAGTTTTCTTGCAGCGAGAAAAAACTTTTATCTCCCAAGGGAGAACCTAAAACTTTTTCAAAGAGCGCGCCACACGCCTCGCATGAAGTTTCATTGATAAAGACGGAACTGCACTTAGGGCATTTTTTTATTTTGTGGGGTTCCACTTTTTCTAAAAATTTGATTTCCGAGATGTCCATAGCTCTATGTTAAGCACAATTTCACAGATAATACATATTTTTTAAAAGATATCCCGTGAAAGTGATAAGTTAATCTGTTAAAATTAGCGTTATGAGTTACAAAGCATACAAAGGCGACTCGCTACAATTGGTCAAAGAATCCCCTTTTTTTTGGGATCATGTCACTCGTTATTGGTGGGCCAGTGAGCTGGCAAAAAACCTAAGTGTCTTGGACTGTGCCAGCGGCAAAGGTTATGGCCCTTTTATTTTAGCGCAAAATGCTCAGCACGTTTTAGGTATTGATCTTAACGAAACCTCACTGATGATTGCCGAGCAATCATTTTCACAGCAAAAAAACCTCTCCTTTAAAAAACAAAACGCGCTAAAACTTTTTGAACTGGGGAAAAAGTTTGATTTAATCACCGCCTTTGAAGTAATTGAGCATATACCGCCCGAACAAACTGATGATTTTTTAAAATCACTCAAAAGTGCCTTAAGTCCAAATGGTAGATTGATTATTTCGACACCCAATCACGACGTCGTATTAAAAAGTCGCTCCAGTGTTCCTAGTTTTCATATCAATAATTTTCCCGCTACAAAATTAAAGCAAAAACTGCAAGAACATTTTCCTCAGGTTCAAATGTTGGGTCAATATCGCCAAAGATCGGGAATACAAAAAATTATTTATGACTTAGATTTTTTGAATCTTCGTCATGTGCTAAAAAATATTGGCAGAGCACCGTCAAAAACTACTGATGAATCTCTCTCCAGCGAATTGGATCACGATGTTTTGCAAGATCAAAAATTAATTGCCCAAGATTTCCTTCCTCGTCCCAATGAAGTTGATCAATATCGATTTAGCCCAAATCATTGGCGTCAATCCGGACTAAGTATTGCCATTTGCAGCTAGATTTGTTCTACTTTTTAAATGCAATATCTACTTTGCTTATTTCTTGGCGTATTTTACGTCATGGGCTTTCCTAATCTATTAGGCCACACACTTTTTCTGGCACCGGCGATTTCCATCGCGCTAATTTTAAGATTAATTTTGATTCACTCATTTAGCTTAAAAAGAAAGTTAGGTCTGTGCTTATTTTTTGCCTTAGGTTTTTGTACTTTTGGTTATTATTGGATTCCGCAGACACTCTCTGTTTTTGGAGAAATCAATGCTCCTTGGAATTTTTTAATGGGATCTGCTTTATCTTTGATTTTAATTCCTCAGCTTTTTGGCACTACATTGCTTATCCATTATAAAAAAAATCTTCCGCTCATAGTCTACCCTTTTGTGTTTGCGCTCCTTGAGTATTTTTTACCGCAACAATTTCCAGGTCACGTGGGCCATGGTTGGTTAAATATGGCGCCTTATCTGGGACTTGCTCCGTATGTTGGGGTTCCTGTTTTTACTTTTATTTCACTGTGGTTTTTATTAAGTCTTTTTACCGAAAAAAAATTTCGTCTTTTTCCAACTGCAAGTTTTCTGATTTTCTTAACATTAAATTTAATAATCCCTTTAAATCCCGTTAAAAATCCGGAAAAAATATTTGTTCGCATGATGCAACCTAATATTGGAAATTTTTTAAAACTTGGCGCCGAGCAAGGACACTTCGCTTCAAGACGAGAAATGTTTAAGTTCTATTACGACTTAACACTGGCCCCCACACTAGATGGCAAAAAACTGGATCTCATCATTTGGCCAGAGACCGCCTACCCAGAATTGCTTTCATCGAGTGTCATTAAAAATGATCCAGAACTAGTACCATTTATCGTAAAGGATTTAGTTACTAAAACTCAAACCGAATTATTTTTTGGCGGTTATGATTCACAATCAGAAAATGTCAATGACTCCAATTTTCAAACTGAATATAATGCAGGATTTTTGATCTCACTGGAAAATAACCTTCCCCTTCTCTCTCAAACCTACCGAAAAATTCGCCTCATCCCTTTTGGCGAAGGTCTGCCTTTTGGGCCTTTAAATAAATGGCTCTCAGGTTATATTAAAAATATTTCGTTTTTTGCTCAAGGTGAAGAGTTCTCGTCTTTTAAATTAAACAATGAAAAACGTTTTGTGTCGGCCATTTGTTATGAAGTGCTTTTTTCTGATTTTATAAAAGACATGCTGCAAGCACAAAAAGAGCCTCCGCATTTTTTACTTAATATCACCAATGACTCTTGGTATGGAAAAACCATGGAGCCTTATCAACATTTTTTCTTGGCCAAGTGGCGAGCGCTAGAATTTAATCTACCGCTAGTGCGCTCAACCAACACTGGTCTTAGTCGTATTGCTCTTCCCGATGGCCGAGAGCTTGGAAATGGTGGTCTCTTTACTGCGGAAAATATTGATTTAGAATTTGTGGTGGAAAAAGATCCGGTGGCGACAATTTATCAGCGCTTTGGAATTTTTATCTTAATTGGTCTTTTTTCTATTTTGTATTTTGCTCAAAGATTTTTTTCACTTGCATGACAGCAAAATGGGGAATCCTCAGTAATTTTAATGTCACCATTTTATTATCTATTTTGTGGCCAGTTTCTTTTATTGAAAAGTCATCCAAGCTAAAGTTAATCGCTACCTTTTTATTTTTATCATTACAGAAATAAAAGAGCGACTTAAGATGTCCTGCCTCTCTAGTTTTAACCTCTACAGGTACCACTAGATTTTTAAAGGCAACAATAAAATCAACCTCTCCTTTTTGGGAGCCCTTATCTCTAAGCCAATAATGCAATTGAGGAGTAAGGCCAGGCCCATCCAAATAACATAAATGTTGCGCAATGAATTGTTCAGTCAGCAATCCTTTACTATTATAGCTATTTTTAAATTCGTCATCAATCGTTTCAAAATCTAGTCGCATCAGGGCATTTAACAAACCGATATCTAAAAAATAAATTTTAAAAATAGATGTGTCACTCTCTCCCATTAATGGAACCGTATTGGCATTGGTGTGAATACAAGGCGTAACTATTCGTGCATCAATGAGTAGCTCTAGAATCTTTTTAATTTCTCTGGATTTTAAATCCGGTTCTAGTTTTTGATAAATAATTTTTTTTCCTAAAAAAAGGATACAACTATAAAAAATCCTTTGAATCTTTTCGCTTTGTATTCTTGCATTGTATTTGGGGAAATCGGCCACATATGTTTCTAAAAGTTGGTTTTGAACTTCTCGAACTGCAATTAAACTTTTTTCAAGAATATAAGTCTTTACCGCCATCGGCATCCCACCGACATAATAATATTTTTGCAACTCGGCCTTGGCCAGATTACAAACGGGTTCAGAAAAATCGAGTGATTCAAGTTTATCGGCCAATAATTCATTTCCTGTGGCCCACAAAAATTCTAAAAAATTCATTGGCCCTAAATTATAAAATTCGACCCTTCCAACTGGAAAACTAAAGTCTTCCCCTTTAAGGACAAACTCGAGCAATGATCCCGCTGCAATAACCGCAATATCTGGTCGCTCTTCGTAAAAATATCTTAGTGCCTTTAATAATTTTGGAGCATCTTGAATTTCATCTAAAAACAATATTGTATTCTGAGTAATTTTTTTCTTGGCCTTCATTTGAATTTCATCCAAGACATTCGTTAAATTAAACTCGTCATCATTTAGTGACCTAAGTTTTGATTTTTCTAAATTAATTTCAATTAACTGAATTTTTTCGGAGTCACAAAATAACTGAACCAGTGTTGATTTTCCAACCTGCCTTGCGCCTCTAATGATCATTGGCATGCGATTTTTTTTGTTAAACCATTGCTTTAAATGCTCTTGTGCTAATCTTTTCATAGTGGCATCGTAACATACTGATATTTGTTTCTCAAGTTCTAAAATAGGGGTATTATTGCACATTAAATGGTCAATTATAGGGGTTAGTTTAACAAATCCAAGCGCCGATTAGTGTTTATTTTGATTGATTCAAGCGTAGCTGGAAAAATTCAGAATATTTCGTTTAATGAAATTAAAAAGAAGATCTCTTTGAATTAGTCAAGACTAGAAAAGCTAAATTCTTTCAAAAATAAAATGTTCCCAATCACTAATTTCATCAAGCTTCATGTCTGAAGTTACTGCAACAAGCGCAGAAGGCCTTAGCTCACCTAGCAGATAAGTTTCAGGAACTAAATCACTTGCTTTATCTAAGTGACTGGATTGTAGGTGATAGGCCTTATAACCACAAGATGTGATGAGATTTACCATTTGTGAAACGCTGTGGCCTTTTGGTAAAGCGCCATTGTGAAATTCAATAAAAATAGATTTTATGATTTTATCTTTTAACGTTTGTTTCATACCTTCCAAAACATAACCTTCTGCACCTTCTACATCTATCTTCAAAAGATCTATCGCTGTAATGTTTTTTTCTTTTAGGTATGTATCAAGTGCCTTCGTATTAACTTTAATTTTTTTTGTGCCAGGTGAAGGGGCAGATTTTTTAGTATAATCTAGTTCAATTCTAGACCATAAGGCATTTTGCTCATCACTTGAACAGCTCAAAAACTCAACCTCACCCTCTGTTGATGAGATCGCAATGGGCTCAATTGTTAATTTTGAATTATTTAACTTATTATTTCTCTCCAACCAGCCACGAGTATAGGGATCTGGTTCAAAAGAAATTATTGTTGAACCTTCACTTGCATAAAGCGCAGAGATAAAGGAGAAATATCCAAAGTTAGCTCCGATATCAAGAAATACAACTTTCTTATTTTTTACCTTTTCCATAAACCATGTGGTCGTTTCTTTTTCATAAAAACCAAAAAAGAATGCCGACTTACTGGCCGGATCGAGAGGATTTATTTCCAAATTCCCACCATGAAATGAGCCAATGAATCGTCTCTTTAATCCTAGAACTTTTGTAAGCCAATAGGTGGCCTGAAATCGCCTAGTGGGAAGACAGTGGATAAAACTTCGAATAACGTTTGCTCTAATTGATGACATTTTCATAATTTAATTATATCGTTTTTTAATATTTTTAGTATCATTTAGAAATGATTAATATTGATCATCACCGACTATTTGAGTTAGATAAGAGTAGACAAGTTCTTCGGCGGTGCTTTAGTTTAAAAAGATGATTAAGATTAAACTAAAAAACCAACACAGCACAACCTTTTTTCTATTTTTAATAATTTTCTACTGTGCAATTTTGCGTTTTTATAATTTAAATTTCCAATCTTACTGGCTAGATGAAATTGCTAATTTTAATATCTTTAAAAATACTAGTGGTTTCAATGATATTTTGTTCAAAATCAAAGAACATCCTTACGTTCCCTATTTTTACTATTTATTACATTTAACAGATCGTATTTTTGATCTCACACCGTACGGCGCAAGAGTCACCAGTGTAATCTTTGGACTACTTGGACTATTAACATTTCATCTCTTATCCAGCGAGTATTTTGAAAAAAAATCTACACGTTTATGGGGAACACTGATTTTTGGTTTATCTCATGTAAACATATATTATTCACAAGAATTTGCACCTTACTCTATGATCATGTGCCTTGTGTGTTTATCGACGTGGTCACTTATCAAAAGTTACAAAAAAGAAGAAAAACGTTATTTGTTTCTTTACACTTTATTAAGCATTTATTTTGTTGGAACACATTTCTTAATGGTAGTTTTTGTTTTGTCACAAGGTCTTGCTTATCTTTTTATTATACGAAATAAAAAACCGAAATGGTTTCTTTGGTGTTCTGTTTACGCAATCATTGTGATTACTTTTTTACCTTGGCTACCAAAGGCGATCATGCTTAACCATGCGCAGCGACTATACACTCCACAAGTAATGGACTTTTTTAATTACTACTATCGTCTTTATAAAGATATTTATGTAACAATTCTAATTAGTGCCTTAACAGTTGTGGGGCTATATCACTACTGCAAGTATAAGTTGTATGATTTCCTAGAATTCAAAAATATTTTATTATTATCTTCAGCATTTTTGCCAGGAATGCTACTATTTATAAAATCACAAATACTTACGCCTTCATTTCAATTTCGTTATTTAACAATGAGTTTTCCTTTTATTATCCTCATTCAAATTATTTTATTAGAAAAGTCAGACTTTCGTTTCATGAAGGCCAATAGAAACTTTGCTTTGCTGACTGTTGCAATGTCGATAAGTCTTTTGTTTCATAAATACTATTGGACTCCAACTCACCCTGATTTTAGAAATTTGAGTATAAAAATTATTGAGCAGGTAGCATCTAATGACATTTTATTGTGTAATAGTTTTACCAGTGATGAGTTTAACTTTTACTTAAAAAGCATGAATACATCTATTCGATGCTTTAAAAACATAAATGGATTTACCTCGGCCAAGCTTAAAGATCTTGTTGCTAGCTCAAGGGGTGAAAATAAAAAAATTTGGTTAGCGCAAAACAATGAACTAGAAATTAAAGTTCAGTCGAATGAAGCTGCTCGTTTAAATAAATATATTTTTACAAATCTAACTCTGCAGGAGTTATAGCAAGCCTATCGGATCAATTATTTTAATTCCTTTGCTGAATATCATTGTTAGAAGAGGAAACACAGTACCCGAAAGTGCCAATAAATCCTAAAACTGTCAGGACACTAAAAGTTTTTTTTACTGTTCTTTTAACTATAACAGTTTTTCAAAGATCATAAGATCTTTAAGTCCTTGCTTCAAATCACTGCCACAGGCCTTTCCAATTAACTCAGACAATTTATTCACATCTGCTTGCAGATGCTCACGCTCAACCGATCTAATTTTTGCTGGATCTTTTATTACTTCAATCTTGATGCCACAGATTTCTCCCATAGCGTGTATAAGATCATCCATACTCCATGCGACACCAGTGGCAAAATTGGCAATGGTTAAAGGTGAAGTCACCTTTAGGCAAGACTCAATCACTGAATAAGCAGCATCGCTCACTGGCACCATATCTCGTTTTGGCCACGTATTACCAAGAGATAATGTAGCTTTTTTATTTTTTTTGGCGTCTTGTTTTTTTAACTGCTCAACAATCTCTGGAATAATGTGGGGATTTGTTTCTCTGGTTCCATAAAGATTAAATAATCGTCCAATAATAAATTTTGTCTTTGCTTGCTGTGAAAGTTCCAGTTGAATAATTTGCTCACACATCAATTTACTAAGGCCATAAATATTAAAAGGAGCGATGGTACTATTTTTTTCATGTAGTGCACCCAGACTTGGAGCATAGACATCCCCAGTGCTGGCAAACCAAAAAGCTTCAGGATTGGTTTCTGTTTCGCGTTGCGCTTGCAATAAAACTTGCGTCCCTCGCACATTAATATCAATAGCAAAGGAAGGGTCTTTGATCGCTAGGGGAATAAAATGGAGTGCTGCCAAATGCACCACATGTGTTGGGCGATGTGATGCAAGAACTCGTTTAATAGAAGTGATGTCCCTGATGTCGCATTCTTCAATGACAATTTTACTTTTAAAAGGTTCTAAAAATTCTCGTTTACCCCAAGAAAAATTATCTAAGGCCACAACGCTTTCGCCTTTTTTTACTAATTGTTCAATAACATGTGATCCTAAAAAACCGGCGGCGCCAGTCACTAACCATTTTCTCATACTCATTTACCTTGCTCCAAAATCTTTTTATAAATTTGTAAAATTCCATCTACTGTATTTTTCGGCGAACAATATTGGCCTATATAATCTCGCGCATTTTTTCTAATTTTATTTTGTTCATCTACATTATTAAGTAATCTAACCGCGTGTGAAATTAATCCCGCATCATCTTCTGCTACAAGCGCGGCAGGTAAATCATTTATTTTTTTTGCTTCAAGTCCTTCTATTCCCTCGATAGTCGTTATCACAGGAATACCAAATAACATCGACTCCAAAATTTTAATTTTCATGCCAGAACCACGGACAGGTGAATATAAAAAAACATTAGCGCGCTCAAAATACGGGCGAACTTCGGGGACATTTTCATCAATAATGATATCTGGAAGATCTAAGTAATCTTTTAAGGCCTTTTTTGCTTCCCATCCTATAATTTGTAATTTGGCACCAGGAACTTCTTTTTTAATTTGTGGCCATAACTTATCTAATAATCTTTTTGCTGCAGAAAATCCCGGATACCAGTTCATTGAGGCAATAAGACTTACCATTTTTAAATCAGATCTTTTTTCATTTTCAATATATTGGTAAAGACTACTATCAATTCCCACCGGTACCGTCATAAGCATCTTAAAATTAATGGTGGGATGCCATTCTTTAATTTTTCTTTCAAGTCGCTCGCTGCACGTTCGAACAAACGGATAAAGACCACTTAAATACTTTTCTGCCCGTTCTATTTGCCAATATTCATAGCGAGAGCGAAGATTTTTTTTTGCGCCCCCCTCAATGTCAATCGACATAAAATGATGAATGTTTAAAACCGAAATATTTCTAAACTTTTTAGGAATCGCCCACCCACTCCATATTTGTTCAAGGTGAATGACATCGTACTGCCCTGCTTCTAATTCTTTTTCAATAGCATTCAAAATTTTACTATCGAACATATAGGAAAAAGGTCTTAGAAGTGTGTTAAATTTTTGAAATATTTTTTGCGATCCTGTATTCTGCGGCATCATAAAACAAGTGATGTCAGAAAATTCCGTTTGCGCTTTAATCATTTCATCTGGCTTTGAACAAATACTAAAAATTTTTACTTGATAACCTCGTTTCCGCAGTTCTGTCACAAGTACATAAAACCAACGAGCGGCCGCTCCACCAAATGGCAATGGAGGCTCAATCGTTAATAAAAAAATCTTATTATTTGTTCTCAAGTTCATTCTATTTTATACTAATATTTATAAATGAAGATTTTATTTAATACTTACCAATATGCTTTTCAAAATGCCGGCGGCGGTGAAATAGTTTTACTAAAAACTAAAGAATACCTTGAAAAACGTGGTCATGAAGTGCATCTGTTTGATAAGTGGAAACACAAAATTCGTGACTATGATATTGTTCACGATTTCTCCTTACTTGACTGGAGAGCTTGGGATTATTATCAAGCGGCAGGAGTTCCACTCGTTCTCACTCCCACTTGTTGGCCGGCCATCAATTTCAGAGCTCGCCTTAGTGTCAGAATAAAAGCATTTATGAGGTCACTCTCCTACCAATCCACACATCCAGAGACGCTTTATCATCATTTGCGCATTCCCTGTAAAATTACACCGACAAGTTATTTAGAAAAAAATAGAATCTTAAAACTTTACGGATCAGAATTAAAAAATAAAATGACAGTGATCTCTAACGGAATTGATCGCCCAAACTTAGAAACGACCACTAATTCTTTTCAAAATAAATATGGAAATTCTCCCTACGTCCTTTACGTTGGCTCCATAGCACCTAATAAAAATACACAGCTGGCAATTAAAATGGCCCAAGCTTGTAATATTAAAATTTATCTTATTGGAGACGCCAGTGTTGGAAATAAAAAATATTATGAAGAATGTTTAAAACTGCAAAATGAAAAAGTTCAATTTTTAGGTCGTCTCCCTCATGACGCACAACTATTGGCCGATGCCTACCGTGGTGCCCAAGTGCTTTTAGTACCAAGTCATTTTGAAACTTGCAGCTTAGTGGCCCTGGAAGCCGGAGCTTTTGGAACAAATGTTGTCCTCACAAAACATGGTGGCACTAAAGAAATTTTTAAAGACTATGTTTATTACGTTGAACCGGCCGACTTTCAAGAATGTTGTGAACAATTAACAAAAGCATTAAAGGAAACCAGTAAGAATACTGCATTACAAAAGTTTATTTTGGAAAATTACACGTGGGATAAAATTGTGGAGTCACTAGAGCAAGTATATTTGAGCTGTAAAACGAACACTTGAGTTTTCTCATTTTTTAAACCGATTTAAAAGTATCTCGAAAAAATAATTTCGATCTTGAGCATTACATAAGAAAAAGAGCGATATTATAAATAATGGAATGCTTGACACAGGCATTTGCCAAATCAAACCTGACCAGTGTTGTACTTCGCCCAGTTGTAATTTAAGAAAAAAAATTAGAATCTGATAATATCCCACGCCAATCGCCAGGGCCTTAAGCCAAATAAAATTTAATCTCCAAAACGAAAAATGAAATAAGGTTTTTAAACGATAAGAAAAAAACAATATTCCAATGAGAACATAAGAGCAAAGTGTACCTAATACAGGACCGATGACTCCTAAATATTTTATAAATAACAAACTTAAAATAAAATTTGCAATGGCCTGAGGGACAACAATGTTTGTCATGGCCTCAGGTTTTCCTGTGGCGATAAATAACCATCCCCAAAAACTTAAAATAGATTGGATAAAAAGTCCCAAACAAACAACAATGGTAAAGTTTTGCCCTAGATAAAATTTAGTGCCGGTCCATAAATTTACAAAATCATCATGGTAAGCAGCAATCACCGTGAATCCACAGAGACTTATCACACTGATAATTTTTGTAAGTTGATAGACTCGATCGCGAAAAACATCATACTCTTTTTTGTGATAAGTATGACCAAGGGCCGCCCAAGTTGAATTACCAATTCCCAGTGAAAAAAGTTGAAAAAGCTGGGGTAGTCTTTGTGAAATAAAAAAGGCAGTCACTTGCGCTGGGCCTAAAAAAAGAGAAACTAAAATATTATCGGTCATATGACTTAATTTGCCGGCAAATTCATTAATTAAATTACTTTTTTGGCCTTGATTTAATTCTTTATTAATCATTTCATTGTTATTATTGTTACTTTTTTTAAAAAAAGACGAGAAGTTATGTTTATGATAAATAAAAAAATATACTAAAAAAAAGACTGAAGGAATGGCATTAGATAAAAAGGCCGCCGTACTTTGTGCTAATAAACCATAACCCAAATAGGCAAAGTATAACGAAACTAGTGTGAGAAAAACTGTTTGAAAAAAGGCCAAGATATGCAATAGATCTTCTCTCATATGCGCTTCTAAATAAGCTCGAAAGACTTGCATAGGAAAAAAAATTCCAGAAAATATTAAAATAGCGTAACAATAAAAGCGTGCTGTCTGCAGGACTTCCCAATTAAAATTTAAGTGCAATATTTTAATGGTGGGAATAAATAACAACGCCCCACAAATAAAATAAAATAATGTTAAGAAGAGATACTTATTTCTGCCAATTTGAAAAACCACATCCTCGCGATGATTTTTATCATGATGGTTTTTGATAAACAGCATCATTAAAGCTGAGTAGATGCCCTTTTCCAATAATCCCAAATGACTTTGTATCTCCTGGATAACCTTAAAAGTCCCAAAGTCAGTCTCACCTAAATAATGAATAATTTTTGGTGTGGCCCAGAGTCCCAAAAACATTAAGGCCAATGATTTAATCATTCCTAAAGCATAATTTTGTATTGTACGTTTGGTAATATGCAAGAATCTTTATCCTTTATTTTTTTCTTTAGGAATAAACAAAATATCAAAAATGGCCATTTTATCAAGAGTTTTCTCTACCAACTCTGCATCAGAAATTAGACGATAAGAATTCTCTTCCTCTAAAGCAATGACATAATCAAGCTTAGAAAAAAAATCCAAGAAATCTTGTGCTTTAACGCCTATGTTGTTAAGCCAATACATATTAAATTCGGTTTGGATCACTGGTCGCGTCTTTGCAATAAATTCCCTACCACCTATGAAAGTAAAATACTCGGCCCCCTCAATATCAATTTTAATAAAATCACACCGATCAAGATTTTGCTCTCTGGCCCACTGATCAAGTGTGATCATTTTTGTGGTAAATTTCTTGTGATTTTTTTGTGTCGCCTCATTTTTATCGCTCTGACTTAAGACATTTGCCCCTGCCATATTACCCACGAAGTTCTCATCGGGCGCAAACATCTCGAGTTCGCCTACTTTATTCCCCAGTGCAATATTAAAAATATTTATTTTATCAAAATGATTAAGTTCAACATTTTTTTTTAATTGCAAAAAATTGGGAGTAAAGGCTTCAATCGAATAAACTTTCAAATCTATATCTTTAAAATACTGAGCGTAGGCACATGAATAAAGACCAATATTTGCTCCAATGTCTAAAATCACAGCTTTTTTAGTAATGAATTTTCTCAGCACAAAAATATTTTCATCGTGATATTGCCTGGCCCAAATCACACTTTTTAAATATTGTTGACTAGGAACGATATTCATTTTGTGTCCCAAACGCATCTTAACTACTTGAGCTTTGGGATTATTCCCTAAGATTACTTTACGCCATAGCCAACGCGGGGCCCGATACAGCTTATGGTAAAGCAAGTGCTCAAAAAAATTATTATACTTAAAAATTGGCATCAAGATATTTTACCTCGAAGCTATTCTTTTTGCTAAAATATATGCATGAAACCTAATAAAGTTTTTTTTAGTGTGATTGCAGCTGCTCATTTTCGCGCTGATAAATTGCAAGCACTGATTAATTCACTTAATAATCAAACTTTCCCATTCGATAATTTTGAAATCATTATTATTCCCTCTCCATCTGACACAGCTTTTGCAATAAAAAATGAATTAATAATAAACTGTAAACCTGAGCTTTTTATTCAGGATATTCCAAGCGATCCTCATCAAGGAAGAGGAGTTGCTCAAAAAAGAAATTTTGGAGCAAGCATGGCCAGAGGAAAATGGCTGGCCTTTATTGACGATGATTGCGTCGCCGATATCAATTGGCTTAAGGCCACATATGAATACATTTCAAATGGCGCACAAAATCTGGCGGCAATTGAAGGAAATACAAAAATTCCTCCTGTAGAAAAAACGACCTTCACCAGTAAAACCTTAGTGCATTTAAGTCGGCCTAATGGCTTTCAAACTTGTAATATTTTTTACCGCCAAGATATTTTTCAAAAGCTCAAGGGTTTTAGCGAAGACTTCCCTTGGTTTTTAGAAGACACTGAAATTGCCTGGAATTTTATTCATCATGGTTACGAAATTCCTTGGAGTCAGTCTTCCATTGTTTTTCATCCGGCAGGCGTACAGGAAAAAATGTCTCGAATTATGCACGAAGCGAAGAATTCCTATCTTAAACTTTTATTATATAAACGTTATCCTGAAGTCTATCAAAGATTTGGCATGAAAATTATGCGCTGGACGCATTGGGCCTATCTACCCTTTTGGGGTTTGATTTTACTCAGTACTTTTTTGGCCAATTGGACTTTTATAACAATCTCTTTTGCTCTGCTTGTTTTATTCTCATCCTTTCACACTTGGTACTGGATGCGAAATTGCACTAACCCATTCTCGGACTATATTTCGATGTCCTATCACAATGCTGTAGCACCTTTGGTAATTTTATGGGTAAATCTAATAAACTCACGTCATTACAAAATTTCTGTTTCTCGGTTATTTTTATTACTGACTAATGCAAATTTAAACAAATCTTCTATAATAACCCTATGAGCAGTTTTCAGCGTGAGAATTTCGATAAAAATGTAACTAAAATTTTTAGAATTATTCTATCGTTACTGTATGTTATACATTTTTTCTTAAACTATATCAGTAGCCCACTAACCAACTTTTCAATATTACTTATCACTATCGTTACTCTCTTTAGTATTATTTTTTCTAAAAATGATTTTTCACTTATTTCGCTTATTTTATTTTCATTTGTAGAAGGTCAAGGTCGTGTACTCTGGAGTTATAATCCTTTTTTTAGAATTGTTTTTGACTTGTATTGTTTTGTTTTTATTTTAAAACTTTTCGGACAAAACAAAAAGTATATCATAAAAGAAAATATTCCTGTCGTTTGTTATATCTTTTTTTTACTGCATATCTTGTGGTTTTTGTTAAATCTTTTTAATCCCTATGGAGCAGGACCTATTTATGCTTTTGCCGCCATAAAATATTATATTTTCCCTCCTCTTTTATTTTTTTCATTTTTAAACTTGAAGGAATTAAAAGAAGTCGCCTATTTACAACGAATTGGATTTTATATTGTTTGTCTTAGTGTAGCGACCATTATTCTCTGCTCCCATCAGATGAGTGTAGGAGAAGAATCGGTCTATAAAATAAGTAATAACTATCAAAATCTCTTCGATAAATACAAAGGATTTACAGAGGCATTCTTTCGACCTTGGGGAACTTCTCATGTCGCTGGAGGAATGGCGATATATCTTTTTCTAACTGTGGGTTTTATATTTTTATTTTATTCCATGAAGGGCAAAGCTAAAAACTTATTCTGGTTTCTTATTGTCATCTTGGGCTCATGGTTTACTTTATTTATCTGCCAAGTCAGATCCGCCATGATTAAACATTTACTTATTTTTATCACGGTTAGTTATGCCTATGTTCTTACAGCAAAATTTCGCGCCCGCTACCTTGCTCTAGGAGTCATTGGCGCGATTTTAATGGTTATTATATCTTTTAAATTTATAGATCAGTTTGACACAATTACCAAAGAATTAAATTTGGATTTTGCCATCAAACGTTATGAAGTCTTACTCGACCGTGACAATGAAAAATCTAGTGGAGGTAGAGGTGGTGTAGATCATATTTATAATCGGATTGTCAACGACACCAATTGGCCCTTTGGATTTGGCCCAGGAATGCTAACTAGTTTCCTTCCCCGCTACGAAGAGCGCCGAAAAGAACTAACGGAAATCGACCCTGTTCGTTTCTGGGCCGGAGATAATTTATACTTATTTCTTTTTTTGGAAATGGGTATTGGAGCTCTACTCTATATCGGCCTTATTTATTCCGCTCCAATGGTCATCATCTACAAACTCTACGTAAATTCCAAATCACTCTCAAAGGTACAAAGAAGATTGGCCATCATGAGTGTTTTTATTATGATGATCATTATTACGGGAAATTGGGTCGCCATTGGGATTTGTTTTAACCCCGAGTCATTTTATTATTGGCTGTGGGCCGCCATTGGCGTTAAATCTTCTGAAGCTTTTGTAGAAGTGAAACCAAGTTAAAAATATTTTTTCAAGCTAAGCCATTTTTTTTCATAAAAATGATAACTAAAACCTGCCATCAAAATAGAAGTAATCATAACAAAAAAAATAAACAGTAACTGCTTGACTAAAATATTCACCTCAAAATGACTCATCATGCGCATAAATGGGTATTGCAATAATTTTTGAATAGGATTATGAAAAAGGTAAATTCCAAAACTATAAACTCCTACTTCCTGAATCATTTTATTTTGTGAAATAAATCTTATAGACTTTGGATCATAAATAAGCGTAATGACAACACCTAAATAAAACAAACTTAAAAATGAATACTGTAATGCACCACCATAACTAAAACCAAGCCAGTGATTAATCCCAAATAAAAGAAATGCGGAACTGGCAATGATTGGCCCCTTATTTATTATTTGAACTTGTTCTTTAAGCAGCAACGCCAATAATGCTCCGAACATAATTGTGTCAATACGAGTATGAGTCATAAAATGAATCGCTAATGGATTAGTGTGACTAATCAAAGCAACCAAACGCAATATCGGACAAAGTATAATTACCAGGATTGCAATTTTTTTTAATTGAGAAAAATTAAACAAACAAACACACAATGACCAAAAAACATAAAATTGCTCTTCAAGACTTAAGGACCAACTTACATCAATCAATCCATGTTGAACATGCCCTCTGGCAGCGATGGCATAGTTAGATACAAAGAACCAATAAGGCAACAAGTTAATATTTTTAAATTTTTCAGTATAGGGACTTGTAATATTAGGAATAACAAAAGTAGCAACTAACAATATTGCGTAATAAAGAGGAACTATTCTAAGAAATCTTCTAACATAAAAGTTTCTCAAAAAATTTCGCTCCCCCTTTTTCTCCAATAAAATGTTGGTAATTAAAAATCCTGAAATAATAAAGAAAAGATCAACTCCACTTCCCATAAATCGTGCGATATCATAAAAAAAACCTGATGTTATTAAAAATGTTGAATGATGAACCACCACCATCATTATGGCGAGTGCTCTTAGACTGTCTAAACTTGGTATATACTTCGTCATTATAAAAAAAAATTTATCCTGAGATTTATTTACCTTAATTATCACAAAAACTTAGATAAATAGAAAGAATATAGATTACAAAATTCCCTGACAAAATCGCTCTATACAAAAATATCTCCTACTTATTTCTAAATAAGATATTCTAGATAAGCAAATAGCAACATAAGGTAACTTAATATGTGCGGCATCAGTGGTTATATTCTCAATCCAAATGAACTTCCAGAAAAACAACACATCGAAAAAATGACCGATCATCTCAAATCGCGCGGACCAGACGCCGGCGCGGTGTGGATGAAAGATCGATTTGCCTTAGGTCACAGACGTCTTAAAATTATTGATCTCTCCGACAGTGCCAATCAACCCATGCTAAACTCCGCCCAAGATGTCGCAATTGTTTTTAACGGTGAAATTTATAATTTTAAAATCTTGCGTGAAGAATTAAAAAAATTAGGTCGTCAATTTAGAACCAGCTCCGACACTGAAGTCTTATTACAATCCTATGAGCAATGGGGTGCTGACGCTTTTAAAAAATTAAATGGTATGTTTGCTTTTGCGGTGATTGATTTTAGAAATTCAAAACCTGTTTTTTATCTAGTGCGCGATCGTTGGGGAATTAAGCCTCTGTATTACTCTTGGCAAAAGGGACGACTGGCCTTTGCTTCTACTCCTGGTGCCCTCCTTGCTCTGCCCTGGATAAAAAAAGATATTGATCAAAATGCCATCGCCCATTATTTACGGTTTGCTCATTTTCCGCAAATTGAATCCATCTATGCTGAAATAAAACAAGTCCTGCCCGGAACTTATTTCAAATGGCAAAATGAAAATTTAACACAAGAGCGTTATTTTCATCCTACAGAAATCATCACTAACTCTCCCAGTGACCCAACACAAATTGATAAAGTTTTAAGAAACGCTGTCGAAAGACAAATGGTCAGCGACACTGAAGTTGGTTGTTTTTTAAGTGGTGGTATCGACTCGGGACTGCTCGTTTCCTATGCTTCAAAAATACAACCAAAATTAAAAACATTTTCTCTGGGTTACTCTGAAACAGAGTTTGATGAAACCCCTCACGCTGAAAAAATGGCGCAGTATTTTGGCACCAAACATTTTTCTTTTAAAATTGGCCCCGAAGATTTACAAAAACGTGCTTATGAATTGCCTCATTTTTTTGATCAGCCCTTAGGGGACCCCACTATTTTGCCAACTTTGTTTTTGGCCGAATACACTTGCCGCGAAGTAAAGGTGGCCTTAAGTGGTGATGGAGGGGACGAACTTTTTTGTGGTTACCCTCATCAAGCGGCACTGATAAAACTAAATTTTTTTTCTTCCATTCCTCTCTCCATTCGCAATTCATTAACGCCCAAAATTTTAGGTAAAGTCAGCACCCTCATGCAATTTGAAACAAAGGCCGAATGGATTGAAAATTTCATTGGCATTCTAGGTCCTTTAGAAAGATTTGAATTAGAAAATGTTTTGCAAAAAAATCTATCCTCACGTGGAATTGTGCAAGCTCTTCTAGACGAAAAACAAATGATCAATTTAACTTGGCCACAGCAAGTGGAACAAGTTTATCTTCGTACCTTTATGAGCGACACTGTTCTAACTAAAGCAGATCGCGCGGGAATGGCCTATGGTCTGGAAGCGCGAGTTCCTTTTTTAGATGATGAGGTTACTCAATTTGCCGGCTCCTTACCTCTGCAATATAAACTTGATGGACTAAAATCTAAGGCCATTCTGCGAAATTTATTAAAAGAAAAACTGCCAGGCAATTTGCATCAAAGAAAAAAACAGGGTTTTTCTATTCCGCTGCGGGATTGGTACAAAGGCGCATGGAAAACTTGGCTCGCGAGCACCCTCGATGAAAAAAAATTACAGTCGCAGGGTATTTTTAGTGGGCCAGCGGTGGCCCAACTTATAAAAGAACATCATGGCGGAAAAATCAATCACTCTCACCTATTGTGGTGTCTGATGAGTTTTCAATTATGGTATGAACAGCAAAATTAAAATAAACTCTCCCACGGCACCACACAAACCTCAGCAATATTTTGCACACTAGTCACGCCGCAAGCAAAAATGCATTGAACTTTTACATCTTTTAGAGACATTTTTTCTTTAAATGAGAGGAGTAAATTTAATTCCCTCTGATCAATTGTTTCCGCGTCAGACCATTTAAGTGCAATAACATCCTTAGGGTTTTTTTCAATGACTAACTGAATGCATGAGCCCTTAGTATTGCGATAAAAACTTAAACGTCTCACACCCTTATACTCTTGATAATGAATTTTTGCCAAAAACTCAGTGTAAATGGCCACATCGAGGGCCTTTTTAAAATTTTCTTGCTGAAAACTCACCAACGAAGAATCAATAAGATAATACTGTGGCTTACCTGTGCTGCTTGGGTATGGCCTAAAACAATGAAGAGCAAAAATAAGTTCTAGAGCGTCTAGATGTTTTTGTACTTTTCGAGCAGGAACTGACAAAGCTTTGGCCAAATCACTACAACAAGGATTCTCTAAGAAAGGTAGCTCAGAAATAATTCGCTGAGATAATTCAGAGCTTAATCCTTTCATTTTTTTTACCTGGTGAATATCGCGCTCACAAGTTAGATCAATCCACTCTTTTATTCTTTCCGACCGCTCAAAATCTGACCGAATAGAAAAGATCGCCGGAAAACCACCATTTTTAAGATATTGTAAGAGATCTACTCTTTTAACTTTTGTTTTACTTTTCCAAAACTGATCAATACTACTATGTGAAACTGTCTTTAAAGTTTCACATAATAAAAGTGGATAGAGTCTAGTTCTAGAGATTCTACCTGTAAGACTTTCCTTAATATCATTTTCTAAAGAAAACTCTGTCGACCCCAGGAGCAAAAAATCTCCTGGGCGATTTCTAATATCAACCACAGACTTAATTTCATCAAAAAGCTCAGGTACTTTTTGTGCCTCATCAATGACTACGGTTTTATTGTTGGCCTTAGTTTGCAAGTCTAATAAAAAAGTTCCTGGTCGTTTTTGTGCAGCATCCTTAACCTCTTTTTTATCCAAAGTAGTATAAATCCCACCATGAAAAAGTTTACTGGCCAAAAAGCTCTTGCCCGTCTGTCTTGCGCCTTGAATAGTCACAACTCGAGAAAAATTGAGTTTTTTCTTTAAACGAAGTAAGGCGATACGATTTCGTGGATGTGCCATACCCTTCCAATTATTGCACATAACTGCATAAATTGGAAGGGTCAAATTTTGCCTTTATTTTAGGTAGAAAGGTTAAAGCCTTCTTTTAAAAGATCGTGCAGACGAATAAAACCATAGAATTTTTTTTGTTCATCGATAACTGGTAAAATGGCAATTTGATTTTTGCGTTTTTCCATTAGTTCTAGTGCCCGTGAAGCTAGTTCATCTGGTCCGATAAAAACTGGGGTGGCGTTCATCACAGAGCTCGCTGAAGCTTCTAAAGATAGATTATTTTTTACAAAGGCGCGGCGAATATCTCCATCGACGATAATTCCCAGCAGAATATTTTTCGCATCCAAAATGGCGCAAGCACCGACGGGATTTTTAGTCATCTCTAAAACAATATCTTTAAACGATGTTTGAGCTGTCGCCACCGGACAAACATTTAACGGCGTCATTAAATCGCGAACTTTAAGTCGCAGTGATTTTCCTAAAATTCCACCCGGATGATTTTGCGCAAAACCTTCGCGCGAGAGTCCCACAAACTTTTCAAAAACCACCGCCATCACATCTCCCACCGCCAGGGCCAGAGTTGATGAAGTAGTTGGTGCTTGATTATTTAAACACGCTTCTTTTTCCACCGAACAATCAAAAACTAAATGACATTGATCTCCAATCGGAGATTTTCTATTGCCTAAAAGGCCAATGCGTCTCTCAGTTGGAATAGTTAAGAAAGGCAGCAGCTTCATTATTTCTTCGGTCGTTCCTGATTTTGAAATAAAGATAATGGCATCAAAGCTATTCACGCGGCCTAAATCGCCGTGCAAGGCCTCCACTGGATGTAAAAAAAATGAAGGAAGGCCGAGGGAAGTAAAGGTCGAAGCAATTTTTTGCGCAATCATCCCCGATTTACCGACGCCGCAAACAATTAAGCTACCGCGCTCGCCTAATAAATCAGTATAGATCTTTTGTAGCTTAACAAAATGCTCATCAGTGAGATTTTTAGCGGCATCTAAGAGACTTTTGGCCTCTAATTCTAAAACTCCTCTGGAAAGCTTCAAATATTCTTGCATATTGTGTTTTAAATCCTCTAAAATTTACCTATGTCTAAAATTTTTAACAAAATCCCTCTTCTTGGTCTAGTTTTTTTACTTTCCTGCGCTTCCTATCAGCAGTTTCAGTATCTAAGCGAAGAATTTGAGATTCCGGGACAACTTTATCGTGCCGACTATAATCAAACTTGGCAAGCAGTTCTGCAAGTGGTGCAAAAATATGATTTAGAATTACAAAATCAAGAAGCGGGCGCAATTAAAACTCGCTGGATCGACAATACTAGTGAACTTAATTTTACGGATTCTTTTTCTGGCGGCGAAACCATTAAGGCGGCAAAATTTCGCTTAAAAATAAATGTCATTAAAGGCTACAAAGGCTCAGGCGAGGCGACTCGTGTCACCATTTATAAAAGACAATTGGTGGAGCAAGATTTTTTACAAGGCTGGAAAGAAAATCAAACTGATGCTATTTTGGAAAAAACTATTCTGTATCGTATCGAGCGAGCGCTCTTTATTGATAAAAAACTCAAAGAGATTGAAGAACAGAAAAATCGCGACGTAGAAAAAGAAGCTAGCTTCTAAAGAATAGTGGTGTCACTCATACGCAGCTTTGCCCAGTAATTTCTCTTCACTTCTTTAGCGCCTTTAGGTGAATCTTTTCCGGTGATTTTACTTAACGAATAATCCATCTCAGAAAAAATATCATCATACTTTTTATTTTGAATCATCGAGAGTAGAGGTTTTTTCGCTTTATCAAATTTTAAATCCCCTACAGTTTTTACGATAGTATGAACAATACTTCCGCGTTTATTGCTACCTTTTTTAGACTGCTGATAATTTTTCTTATCGTATAACATACCCCAAACATTTCCTGCGTGCTCACGAAGATTAAGCGTCGCCACGTTATCTAAAGCTTGAGTGCGCACTAAAAGTGATTCATCGCGAAGTGCTCTGGCGTAGAGTTTGCCATATTTTTTTTCTTTTAAACTAAGCAAAGTTTTTAGTGAGGCCATACGCATTACCCAGTTTGGATGCTCAGTATATCTGGCCAAAAATGGTCCGGCTTTTGTACCAGCTATTTGACCTAATAAAAATGTTGCGACCCAACGATTATTGTCTGGGTATTCAGCGTTCTTCATCACTTCAATTAGGGCCGGAATAGATTTTCCGGATAACTCTAAAGCTTGGCCTTTTAATTTTTTTAAATCTTCCGGTTTTTTTATGGGTTTTCTAAATTCATTTAATAAATCAACTGTCAATTTGGTTTGCGGATTTGCCGCCGGTGCAATTTTGGCCGATACCATGTTGGCATTAAGGAATAAAATGGCACAAAGGAAAAAAACTTTTTTTAAAGTTTGCATAAATTACCCCAACATTTTTTCGAATTCACTTAATAATTCTTCCGCCGATTTTTGTTCATCAACTACGGGTGGAACATCGGCAACTGCTGCGACTGGTTCAGTTGGTGCTGCTGCCGCTGGAGCTGGCTTTGAATCTGCAATCGCTGCCGTCATTGCCGCTTCTAAATCTTCTTCAGGCGGTGCTGCCGCTACTACAGGAGCAGCTGCTACAACCGGTGGTAACACTGGCGCTGCTACTACAACTGGAGCTGGTGCTCCACCTTGCAATGCCGCGAGAGATTTTTTTAACTGTTCATTTTCTTGTTGTAATCTTTTTAAGTTCGCTAAATCTTCTTCGATGATTTCATATTCAGCTAATCGTTCTTTTAAATTATCGCGATCTTTAGTCACATCATCTAATTTTTTTACCGCTTCAGGATCGGCAGCACCTGCACTTGCTTTGGCCGCTTGTAATTCAGTATCAAGTTTAGCTAATTTTTCTTGCAGTTTTTTTATTTCATCTTGAAAAATTTTACTTTCTTCGCCGCCTTTAGCATTTTGTAAATCTAAAAGTCTTTTTTCTAATTCCTTAACCATTTTGTCGCGATCAATAACTTTATTATTAAGTAATGCGATCTCAGCATTTTTTTGATTAAGCTCTTCGCTTGATGGGCCTTTAACTTCCACACCTGATGAAGGCAATCCGCCGAGAGGAAAAACCGCTGGAATAGCTTGTCCGATATCGAATCCACCGCCACGAAATAAAGATGATTTTAAAGAATTAGAATTTTGAATAATAGTATCCAAATAATTTTTTACTACACTGGCAGGAATTTGATGACCCAGATCATGAAATCTTTTGCGATTTAGTAACCACATAATCACGAACATACAAATCGAGGTTAAAAGCATCAAACCAAAGATGGTTATGGTTTCATCGGTAAATTTGGTTAAAACTAGTTTTAAAACTTCCATAGCTTAAATTATCAGAGGAGGCCAAATTTTTGTCAATTTAAGAAGTGAAATTAATCTCGAAGTATCTTAGTCAACTTTTGATGAATTTTAAAAGGGGCCGCCACAATAGATTTTTCAAAGGGCGAAAAAGCCCGACCTTTAAAGTCTGAAATACTCACCTTCGCCTCTTGGCAAATTAAACCGGCCGCCGCCATATCCCAAGGCGCTAAATCTTGCTCCCAATAACCGTCCCACAAACCGCTGGCGACATAACATAAATCCAGCGCCGCCGAACCCATTCTTCTCACACCACGGCAATCGGCCATTATTTGTCGGAATTTTCGCAGCTCCCAGCTATGAGGATAAGTTTTTTCCGACACAAAACCAGTAACCAAGAGTGTATCTTTAAAATCTTTGCTCACTTTTGCTTGTACAATTTTAACCGCTTTGCTTTTCTTTTTTAAATTTTTAACAAAGGCGCCTCTACCTTTGATACTAAAAAAACACTCGCCGGTGGCCGGACGATAAACCACGCCAATATAAGGAACTCCGTAGTGGGCCAGGCAAATACAAACTGAATAATAATCAAAACGATTTAAATAATTAGTGGTGCCATCTAGTGGATCTACAATCCAACTGTATTCAG
>Ga0163144_10002874_pt1 | contig 39356 bp, 36 predicted proteins | sample OliLak19BULKMAT1_FD_123175 | JGI IMG/M metagenome (GOLD analysis project Ga0163144, IMG submission 123175) | Freshwater microbial mat bacterial communities from Lake Vanda, McMurdo Dry Valleys, Antarctica - Oligotrophic Lake LV.19.BULKMAT1 | ecosystem: Environmental > Aquatic > Freshwater >...
CTCAACCTGACCAACCAGCTTGCGGCCGTTTTGGCCAACGCCGCCCAAGCCACGGAAAACCTTGATTCCCTGCTGACCTCCGCGCGGCCGCTCCTGACCAATCTGACCACGATCACCGGCAACATCCGCGATCCCCAAGGCTCGCTCGGCGAATGGTTGATCCCGACCAACCTCAACCAACAGCTCATCCGCACGTTGAAAACAGCCGACGCCACACTCGCCAACACCGACACCAACCTGACCTCGGTCGTCACGAACTTGAATCGCACCCTCGAAAATCTCGCCAACGTGACCAGCAACCTCAACGCGCAAGTCCAGGCAAACTCCAACATTCTGAGCAACGTGTCGGAGGCGGTCGTTCACTCGGATGAACTCATGCAGGGCTTGAAACGTCATTGGCTCCTTCGCTCGGCGTTTAAAACCAACAAGACGGATAAGGCCGGGCCGCCAACGATTTTCCGATCTCCAAAGGATCGGGACTAAGTTCAATGCCTTTCGGGAATTCGGTGTCCTTGTCCTGGAGGGACATCGTGAGAATAGCCCAGCGTTTCAACGCTGGATTGAGGCAGGAGGGAAAGCGAGTCCCGGAGGGACGACAGAAAGCTGGGTCTCGATCTCGGGCTTCTGCCGTCCCTCCGGGACTCTGGGAGGGCTCCAACCACGCGACCCAGCGTTAAAACGCTGGGCTATTGTCGAACGTCCCTCCGGGACAGATTCCCACCCGAATTCCCGAAAGGCATCAGGACTTAAGTTCGAGGGATTGAGTATTTGACCCGCCCAGACCCTTTCCCTAGACTGCGCCTCCATTTTTTATGAACGTTCTGATTTGCGACCCGATTTCGCCCAAGGGCATTGCGCTGTTCAAGCAGCGCCCTGAATTCCAGGTCACCGTGCTCGATAAACGCCACTCGGAAGCCGAATTGATCCCGCTCGTCGCGGAAGTCGAAGCCATGGTGGTCCGCTCGGAAACCAAGATCACAAAAAGGATTCTGGAGGCCGCGCCGAAATTGCGGGTGGTGGGCCGCGCCGGAGTTGGCGTGGACAACGTGGACGTGGAAGCTGCAACCCAGCGGGGCGTGGTGGTCATGAACACCCCGGGCGGCAATACGGTCACAACCGCGGAACTAACCTTCTTCATGCTCGGAGCGCTCGCGCGTCACGTGGGTCCGGCCCATGGCTCGATGGTCGCTGGCAAATGGGATCGGAAACTTTACCAGGGCACCGAACTAAGCGGAAAGACACTCGGAATTCTCGGAATGGGCCGGATCGGAGGCGAAGTCGCCAAACGCGCTCTCGCCTTTAACATGCGCGTGCTCGCCTATGATCCATTCCTGACCGAGGCACGGGCCCGCCAGATCGGAGTGGAACTGGTGCCGGAAGCGGACGCCGTTTACGGCGCGGCGGATTTTATCACCGTCCACATGCCGGTGACGGAACAAACTCGCGGCATGCTCAACGCCGAGGCGTTCGCGAAAATGAAACCGGGCGTGCGCATCGTCAATTGTGCGCGCGGCGAGATCATCGAGGAAAAAGATCTGATCGCGGCGCTCGTTTCCAAAAAGGTCGCCGGTGCCGCGCTGGATGTTTTCGCGGAGGAACCGTTGCCCGCGGATCACCCATTCCGGGTTGCACCGAACATCCTGCTCACGCCGCATCTCGGAGCCAGCACGTCCGAGGCGCAGGTCAAATGCGGCATCGAAGTCGCCGAGATCATCGCCGCCTACCTGCTCACCGGCGAGGTGCGCAACGCCGTCAATCTCCCTTTCATCGACGCGAAGACATTCGAGGAGGTGCAGCCATATCTTTTGCTGGGCGAAAAACTGGGCAAGCTGCTCAGCCAGCTCGCGCCGCCAAACGTTGATCGCATCCATGTCACCTACGGCGGGCACGCGCGCAAACTGCCCAACGTCGATCCGATCACGCGCGCCATCCTGCTCGGGTTCATGCAGGCGGCCGAAATGAAGGACGTCAACAACGTCAATGTGCGGGCGGTCGCGGCCGCGGCGGGAATCACCGTCGAGGAAAAAAAATCCGACGAACCGGTCACGTTCAACGAGTGGCTGCACGTCTCGGTTTCCGCCGGGAAGGAAAAGGTGTCCGCCGGCGGCACATTCTTCGGGTCGCCCAACAACCCGCGCATCGTCCGCGTGTTCAGCCAGCCCACGGAAATTTTGCCCAGCGGCGTCGTGTTCCTGATGAACAACAAGGACCGGCCCGGAATTGTCGGCTACATCGGAACGCTGATGGCCAAACACAACGTCAACATCGCGAGCATGAGCCTGAGCCGCGACGCCGCGGGCGGCGAGGCGTTGACCGTGTTGAATCTCGATAGCGTCCCCCCAACTTCTTTGTTGGAAGAAATCCGGAAAGACCCCGACATTAGCAACGTTCGCGTCGTAAAGCTCTAACGCGAAACCATCAAAAAATTATGAAACACCTGCGCTGCATCGCGCCAATCCTCATCGTCAGCCTCACCATTGCGGTCAACGCCGCGACCAACACGGCTGCGTCACCTGAAAAATCAGAACGTCTTTTTGCCAATCCCGTGGTGGCCAAGGGCAAAGGTTTTGAAATCAAACAGAGCGAGGTCGAAGACGCGTTTATCGATTACAAGGCGAACATGGCCACGCGCGGGCAGACGATTCCCGAGCCGCAACGGCCCATGGTGGAATCGAACCTTTTGCAGCGCCTCGTGATCACCAAAGTGCTGGTCAGCCGCGCGAACGAGCAGGACAAAACCAAGGCCGCCACCGCCACGGAAAAACTCATCTCCGACGCTAAGCTGCAATACCCGACCGAGGACATCTTTCTGCAACAATTGAAAGCCTCGGGCATGTCGCCCGAACAATTCCGCGCGCGCGCCCTGGAGCAGACGTTGTGCGAATTTGTGGTCGAGCGCGAGGTGAAATCAAAAATCACCATCACGGATGAGATCGCGAAAAAATTTTACGAGGAAAACCCCACCCGGTTTGAACGGCCGGAAACCGTCCGCGCCGCCCATATTTTGTTTTCCACAGTGGACAAGGCCACCCAACAGCCGGTGCCGCCGTCGAAGAAAAAAGAACAGGAGCAGTTGGCCAGGAAGGTGAAGGAACGCGCTGAAAAGGGCGACGATTTTGCCGCCCTCGCGAAGGAATTCTCGGAAGATCCGGGATCGAAGGACAAAGGGGGCGAGTATGTTTTTGCACGGGGCGAAATGGTTCCGGAGTTCGAGACGGCTGCGTTTTCCCTGAAGCCCGATCAAGTGAGTGACCTCGTTGAAACCCGGTTTGGTTACCACATCATAAAACTGTTGCAGAAGATTCCGCCGGAGAAAGTCGAGTTTGCGAAAGTGCTTCCTGATTTGAAAGAGGGCCTGACCAAACAGCAAACGCAGGAGCAGGTGCCGGACTATTTCGAAAAGATCAAGAAAGAGGCGAACGTCGAAATTCTCACCGGCAACGGCGACGGCTCATCTGCGAAATAGATTGGATTTGAAGTCAGCCTGGAAAGGGCAGTTCAGCCACAGATGAAACACGGACGGAACACGGATTGTCTGTTCTTGGGTCGGCGCTTTGGGCTCCCCCACAGGGTGAGCGAACTTGTCTGACCAAATCCGTGTTTCGTCCGTGTTCCATCCGTGGCTCTTGATCCCTGGCACCAATTCAACCGCCCCTTCCAGGATCAATCGGGCTCCGGCAACATTCTACCTGTCATCATTGGGACGTGGTAAAACTGGAGAAATCTCCCGCCCGTCCCGCCAGCCGTAAACGCAAGAAGGGGCAACCTCGCGGTCACCCCTCCTCTGAATCTGATTACCGAACGCCGCCTTGCCGAGCCGGCTCAGGCCACCTTGGGTGGCGCGAATCCATCGCGGTAATCCCGCGACACGATCGTCTTATTCGCCTCGTCGCTGTTGGAGAATCGGAAGTTTGCCGCGTCCCAACGGAGATCCTGGCCCGGGAAGCGCGTGGCCTTCACCGCCAGCAACGCCGGCTCGGTGATGCGCCATCCGATGGTGAGCGGAGTCCACAACGGCTTCTTCGCGCCGAGGCAGTTGTCCGCCCAATCCTTCCAATGGTTGCGCGGCTCGACTTCCGGCATCGGCTCGTTCTCCACCACTTTGCCGTTGCGGAAGATTGTCATCTTGCCGTCTGCCTGGAGCAGCAACGTGCCCCCTTCGCAGACCACCATCGTGTGGTTGGCGTCCACTTTCATCGGAGGCAGGCCCAGCGCGGCAAAGGAAGGAAGCAGCGCGTCGTCGTTGTAATGCACGACGAATTTCTCGCGCACGAACTTGCCGCCGCCGGGATAGGTCAGGGTGCTCAGGTTGTGCGCGGTATGCCCGATGTTTGAGGGGCGCGGCGTGTGCGTCTGCACCGCTTCGGGCGAAGGGAGATCGTAGGCGAAATAAAGCAAGTCGAGCAGGTGACAACCCCAGTCGGCGAGCTGCCCGCCGCCGGTTTCCCAATAGGCCCGCCAACGGCGCGGCGCGATGTTGTCGCTGTATGGAATTGTCGCGGTCAAGGGGCCGTTCCAGAGATCCCAGCTCAACGTTTCGGGAATCGGAGCTGCGGGCTTGTACTCGCTCCAGGGGTCGTCGAAGTAATGACCGCGGGAAATTCCGCCAGTCCAGACATAAGCTTCGACCGGTCTGCCAAGCTGGTTCTTGCGAAGAATCTCCACCGCCTGCATTCGTCCCTTCAGGCAGGCGCGTTGATTGCCCATCTGGGTGACGGACTGCGGCCGGGCGGCGAGCGCGTCGCGGATCAATCGCAACTCGTCCAACTGATGCACGAGCGGTTTCTGGCCGTAGAGATGTTTGTTGTGTTTGAGCGCCGTAATCATCATCGGCGCGTGATGGAAGTCCGGCGTCTCGACAATGACGGCATCGAACTGGTCCGCCCGGTTGGCGAAGGCCTCGCGATAATCGGCGATCCGCCAGGCGGCGGGGAATTCCTTCGCCATCTTGTCGAGCTCGACGCGGTCCACATCGCAGAAGCCCGCGAACTCGACGTTCGGATGATTCTTCAGATTGCCGCGCTCCAATCCGCCGATTCCACCCACGCCGATCTGGTAGATGCGGAGCTTGCTGTTCTTGTTGGTTTGCGCCCGGGCCGAAAACGACAGAGACGCAAGGCCGGCGGTGACAATCACACCGGTCTTGAGAAAGCTGCGGCGGGTAACAGGCGAACGATGAGGAGTTGGGTTGCTGGTATTCATAATGGATGACGGGATACTGCCCGAACGCCGTGCAAGCTCAAGGAAAAGGCACGGCCCCGATCCCTTGATGACGCCAACGCCATTTTCACCCGGGCATCGGTAAAAATCCGGACAGCAAGTCCTCAGCAGATCCTTGGCAGTTGTTCGCCGCTCAGGAGATCCAGCACCCGCGCCACGCCAAGCCCGTTCTTCACCGTGACCAGACCAGGCGTGCCGGCACCAACGGTGCCGATGAACGTGGCTCCCTCCCCCAGTGGATGCGCGTGGAGAACGTCCAGTGCGAGCGGGAGATCCCGCGGGGAAATGAAAGCAACCAAGCGGCCCTCGTTGGCCACGTAGAGCGGGTCGAGACCGAGGATTTCGCAAGCGCCGCGCACATCATCGCGCACGGGCACCGCCGACTCGTCGATGTCCACCTGGACACGGGCGACACCGGCGATTTCGTTCAACGCGCTGGCCAGACCGCCCCGGGTGAGGTCGCGCAGGCAATGAACCTCGACGCCCGCATCCAGCAATGCCATCACCGGGCCGACCAGCGGCGCGCAATCACTTTCGATCACGCTCTCAAATTGCAAACCTTCGCGAACCGACATGATGGCCATCCCGTGCCGGCCCACGTCGCCGCTCAGCAGCACGACATCACCTGCCACGACGCGTGAAGGCGCAATGACGACATTGTGTTCCAATACACCCAGGCCCGCCGTGTTGATGAAAAGCCCGTCACCCTTTCCCTTGTCCACCACCTTGGTGTCGCCGGTGACGAGATGCACACCGGCGACTGCAGCGGCTTGCTCCATTGATCGAACGACCCGCGCGAGCGTTTCCATCGCCAAACCTTCCTCGATGATGAATCCGGCGCTCATCCACTTTGGCCTCGCCCCGCACATCGCCAGATCATTGACCGTGCCGTTGATCGCAAGCGTGCCGATGTCGCCCCCCGGAAAAAAGAGAGGTTGAACCACGTAGGAATCAGTGGTGAACGCAAGCCGTTGACCACCCACCTCGATCACTGCTCCGTCGTGCCTCTGGTCGAGCAATCGATTGCGGAACGCGGGCAGGAAGAGTTTCTCAATGAGCTCATTCATCAGCCGGCCGCCACCACCGTGGGCCAGCAACACATTAGAATGATTGGAGAACGGTAACGGACAATTCGGAGTAATGCTGGTCTTCATAACATCAATGCGTCGCCGCCTGCACGCGGCGGTAGCGATGATAAGCCGCGCACGCGCCTTCGCTGGAAACCATCGTCGCACCGAGCGGATGATCGGGAGTGCAGCGGGCGCCAAAGGCGGGACACTCGTGCGGCTTCCGCACTCCTTGCAGAATCAGGCCGCTGATGCATTCCCCTGATTCTTCAGCACCAACCCCGGCCACGCCGAAGCGCATCTCCGCGTCGAACTCAGCGTATGCCTCGCTCAAGCCCAGGCCGCTCTGCGGGATTTCGCCGATGCCGCGCCACTTGCGGGGTACGACGCGGAACACTTCGCGCACAAGTTCCAGCGCAGGCCTGTTGCCTTCGCGGCGCACGGCGCGAGTGTATTGGTTCTCCACTTCTGCACGACCAGACTCCAACAGGTCCACGCACATCAGTACTCCCTGCAAGATGTCCAACGGTTCGAAGCCTGTGACCACGATGGGCACGCGATGCTTGCGCACCAGAGGTTCGTATTCCGTGTAACCCATGATCGCGCAAACGTGGCCGGCGGCGAGAAAGCCCTGCACCCGATTATCCGGCGAAGCGAGAATGGCCTCCATTGCTGGTGGCACCAGCACATGCGAGACAAGCAGAGAAAAGTTCTTAAGTCCGAACTGCCGCGCCTGAGCCACCGCAATGGCATTGGCAGGTGCAGTTGTTTCAAAACCCACTGCGAAGAAAACCACTTCACGGGAAGGCTTGTCCTGCGCCAGTTTCACGGCATCGATCGGGGAATAAACAATGCGCACGTCGCCGCCGCGGGCCTTCACCGACAACAAATCCATCTTCGAGCCCGGTACCCTCAGCATGTCGCCGAAGGAACAGAAAATGACCTCGGGTCGCGCCGCGATTTCGAGGGCCTTGTCGATGAGTTCAATTGGAGTGACACACACGGGGCAGCCGGGGCCATGGACAAGTTCCAGACCCGGCGGCAGAAGCGTATCGAGCCCGAACTTCACGATGGCGTGGGTCTGGCCCCCGCAGACTTCCATCAAAGTCCAAGGGCGGGTGACTCGCTGCGCCAACTTCGCGGCAAGTTGTCTTGTCAGCGCTGCGTCCCGGTATTCATCGAGGAATTTCATGGCTCAACCGGTCTGGTTTTTGGGCGGTTCAAGCTCCTCGAGTTCGCCCATCTGTCGCAGGTAATCAAAGACACGGCGCGCCTCTGCTTCGTCCACCCGGCTGATGGCCACGCCGACATGGACGATGACGTACTCGCCGACCTGCGCCTCCGGCACGAAGGAGAGGTTCACCTCCTTCACGATGCCACCGAAGCTCACGCGGCCCGCGCGTTGCAACGGTTCATCACCCGCGATGCTGAGGACCTTTCCTGGAATGGCTAGGCACATGGTTGCTCCATTTCCATCCGAGCATACCTGACGGCGACGATCTGTCCGAGCGCAATGCCGCCGTCGTTGGGCGGCACGCGCCGATGCCAATACGGAAGGAAGCCTTCTTCGCCGAGACGCCGCACGGCGCGCTCGGTGAGATACTTGTTTTGGAAACAGCCGCCTGTGAGCGCCACGCGCTCCTCGCCAACGGAACGAGCGACCGAGATGATGGCCTCTACCAGCGCATGGTGGAACTTCGCCGCCATGAAAGCCGGCGGGACATTCTCAGTTATGTCGCTCAGGACGCCCCGCAGCATGGGCGCCCAGTCCAGAACGCCGCCGGACAGGACGAGTTCGTAGGCTTCTTCCGTCACCGCGGCGTCGGCGGCAAACTCGACATCCATCGCAGCTTGCCCCTCAAATGCGTTCACCTGACGCAGGCCGATCAACGAGGCGACGGCATCGAACAGCCGGCCCATGCTCGAAGTCAGCGGCGAGTTCACTTTGCGCTCCAACATTTGTCGCAACGTTCGCAGTTCGATTTCGGAAAACGCGCTCAAGGCCGGCAGCCCTGTCATGTCGAAGGCTTTCTCGCCGTAGCCTTCGTAGAGCAAACCCAGCGCGGCCCGGCGCGGCTCGCGCACGGCCTGCTCGCCACCCGGCAGCCGAAATGTGCGCAGGTGCGCGACGCGCTCAAAGCCATCCGCCGTTACCCGCAGGAACTCGCCGCCCCAGATCGTGCCGTCCGTTCCGTAGCCGGCACCGTCCCAGCACACGCCGAGCACGGGCGCTTCGAGTTCGTTGTCGGCCAGGCACGACAGCACATGTGCGTAGTGATGTTGCACCGCCACTACGCGGGCGCCCGACCGCCGGGCGAACTGTGTCGAGAGATAATCCGGATGCGCGTCGGCCGCGATGACTTCCGGTTGTGTGTTGTAAAGGCTCGGCAAGTCAGCGGCAGCACGATGGAAGGCGGCCAGAGCCGGCGCGTTTTCCAGGTCGCCAATGTGCTGGCTGAGGAACACCTGGCTGCCAACCGCGAGCGCGACGGCGCTCTTCAAGTGCGCGCCCACGGCCAGGATAATTTCGGATTTTGGATTTTGGATTTCGGATTCGAGAGTAATGGGCAAAGGCGCGAAGCCGCGTGCCCGACGCAGCACCATTTCCCGCCCCGCCATCACGCGCACAATGGAGTCGTCCACCGCACGCACGATGGGCCGGTTGTGAACGAGGAAGCAGTCGGCGATGCCGGCAAGCCGTTCCAACGCCTCGTGTTCATCCGTGCAAATCGGTTCGTCGCTGCGGTTCCCGCTCGTCGCCACGACGGGAAAACCAAGTTCCGCCATCAGCAGGTGATGCAGCGGCGTGTAAGGCAGCATCGCGCCAAGAAAAGGATTGCCCGGTGCGACGGAAGCCGGGATTCCCGATGCGCGGCAGCGGCGCAGCAGCACGATGGGCGCTTCCGCCGAGCCGAGCAGTCCCTCTTCGAGCGATGAAGTCTCGCAGTGTTCATGCACCGATTCGATGCTTGGAAACATCAGCGCGAACGGTTTCGCCTCGCGATGCTTTCGGTCACGCAACCGGCGCACTGCCGATTCATCGTTCGCCGCCACCATGAGGTGAAAGCCGCCCAGCCCTTTCACGGCAACAATCATTCCGCGTCGAATCGTCTCCGCCGCGGCGCGCAGTGCATCGTCGCGGCGGCCAAGGCATTCGCCGTTCGAACTCCAAAATTCCAGATGCGGGCCGCAGGCAGGACAGGCGTTGGGCTGGGCGTGGAAGCGCCGGTCGCGCGGGTCATCGTATTCGGCCTGACACTGCGCGCACATCGTGAAGGCACGCATCGTCGTGTTGGCGCGGTCGTAAGGCAACGCTTCGATAAGGCTGAAGCGCGGGCCGCAGTGCGTGCAATTCGTGAACGGATAACGGTGGCGCCGGTTCGCCGGGTCGAAGATTTCGCGCCGGCAGGACGAGCACGTCGCGAGGTCGGGCAGGACGAGCGCCGTCTTCACACCGTCGCCATCGCTCGCGCGAATCAGGAAATCGCGATGGCCTGCGGCATCCAGCCAGGTCGCCTTCAGGCTTTGGATCGAACTGTGCGGCGGCTTTTCAGCGTCGAGGCGCGACAGGAATTCCTCCGCCCGCGCTCGCGGTCCTTCAACCTCCCCGCTCACGCCTTGGGGCGAATTCCTGACCCAACCGGTCAGTCCCAATTCCGTCGCCAGCCGATGGACGTACGGGCGAAAGCCCACACCCTGCACCGCGCCGCGAACCGTCACGCGCAGCCGCACGGGAGCTTCGTCCCTCGCCGTCATCGCCGGAGTGGCCGGGACGCTGTTCATTCACTCCTCCACTTCCACACTGTCGAGCAGGATGTCCTGCGCGTTCGGGTGATGCTCGTCCGGGTTTAATTCCACTTCGAGCCGCGCCCCATGAGCCACGGTGCCGACCGCCGCCTCCTCGAAGTGTTCGCGGAAATGTTCCGTCGAAATGTGACAGAGCGCGCCGAGTTTTACGCGCACGACGGCGACCTTCTTCGCCCGGTGCTGCGTGGCGATGTCGGCGATCTTCCGCATAAGGTCGTTGATGAGCGAGAATTCGTGCATGGTAATCCTTTCAGGTTTTGGCGCTGATGACTGGATTCTGGATCTCCTGACGCAGCAGCGCGAGCACTTCCTCCGCCGCGCGGGCGACTTCGGGCGACAGCGTCCCGCCGGCGGAAAAATCCCCGCCTTCAATGCCAAGGATGACGAGCCGCGGTGGAAGCTGGCCGAGCGCGCGGGCCATTTCCACCGCCTCTGCCACGCTGAACGCGTGCGTCGAGTAATGGAAAAACTTCGCCGGAATGCTCTGCGCGTGCGCATCGAGCCGGTGGATCGTGCCGGGCCTGGCGCTGGACTGAACCGCATCCACCAGAATCACCGAGTCGGCCTCCTTCCACGCCTCCATCAGCGCGGTGCCTTCGCCGCTTGCCTCGCGCACCACGACGCCCGGCAGCGCGGCTTCGCGCAGTCGTCGCGTGACCACGCGGCCCACACCGTCGTCGCCCCGGTAATCGTTGCCGAGGCCGAGCACAAGGATGGATGGCTCGCTCACGAGCGAGCGGCCCTCCCTGGCCTGCGTCCACTCGCGATCAATGCTTTCTCCTTCTTCAAGATGGCGACGGTCGTCTTCATCACCGTGTCCGGGTTGAGCGAGATGCTGTCGATGCCATGCTCGACGAGGAATTGCGCAAACTCCGGGTAATCGCTCGGGGCCTGGCCGCAGATGCCGATCTTGCGCTTCTTCGCGCGGCAGACGGCGATGACCTGGGCGATCATCTTCTTCACCGCGGCGTTTCGCTCGTCGAAGATGGGCGCGACGCGTTCTTGCCGCCCACCAGCGGGATGTCCTCAATGCGCGTGTCGGCGAACCATTTGATGAAGTCAGGTTTTTTGGTGCTCATAAGTTGATTAGTCTTTAATGCTGGTCGCTGGATCGTGTTTTGCGTCCAGTGGCTTGGCACTCGGTTGGACCGGTAGTTGAGCAGGTCGCAGCCGTCCATCTTCCATCTCGAAAATGCGGTCAAACACGTCGAGCGCCCGTTGGTCGTGCGTGACCACGATGACGGCGGCGCCTTGCTCGTGGGCGACCTTGCGGAACAACTCCATCACTTGACGGCCACGCTGGCTGTCGAGCGCAGCAGTGGGTTCATCTGCGAGAATAAGGCTGGGGTGGTTCGAGAGCGCGCGGGCGACGGCGACACGTTGTTGCTGGCCGCCGGAAAGCGCGTCCGGCAGGGCGTGGGCGCGGTCGGCTACACCGAGGTAATCGAGCAGTTCGAGAGCGCGGTGGCGGGCCTGGCGCGGCGGCACGTCAGCAATCTCCAGCGCCACCTGCACGTTTTGGAGGGCGTTGAGGAACGGGATGAGGTTCGCTTTCTGAAAAACAAATCCGAGGTGTTGCCGCCGGAAGGCGCGCGCGTCCACCAGCGACTTGGCGCCATCCATCACGGGCACGCCCCCAATGGTAATGCGTCCGACTGTCGGCGGGTTGATGAGGCCGAGCGCGGTGAGAAGCGTCGATTTGCCGGCGCCGCTGGGGCCGAGCAACGCGACGACTTCGCCACGTTGGATGCGAAGGGACACGTCGCGCATGGCCACGACTTCGGTGTTGCCGGTGCCGTAGATTTTCGTCAAGCCCTCGGCTTCGATGGCCGGAGTGTTGTCGGCTCGATCGTTCATCAGGACAAAACCTTGTTGGGCTCCACGCGCATCGCTTTCCCAATACCAAGCAGACTCGACACGATGGAAATGCCGGCCACCACGGCGGCCAGCGCCCAGTAATCCGCCGGAGAAACGACCACGCTGCGCGGGAACTTTGGGAAAACCCAATCGCCCAGGAGCACGGCAATGCCGTAGCCGATGGCGCCGAGCAGAACCGCCTGCTGGAGGATGAGGCCGACGATGACGCCGTTGCGTGCGCCCATCAGCTTGAGCAGGGCGATGTCGTGAATTTTATCGAGAGTGAGCGTGTAGATAATGAGCGCCATGATGATGGTGGAGATGAAGACCAGCAACACGCGGAACAAACCGATTTGCCGGCGCGCCTTGTCGATCAGGCCCATCACCAGTAGTTGGCGCTGACCGTCGGCAGTGTGGACGGACACATCTGGCCAGCCCGAAATAGTGGCTGCCACGCGGGCACTCTCGACGCCTGGTGCCAGTTTCACCAAAACCGCGCTGACCATGGGCGGGCCAAATGCGGGAATGCCGGCGGCGAGACCGGAGGCGCGGTCGAGCAACAACGGCGTGACACGGCCCACGTCCATCTCTCCGGCGCGGGCGCGGCGGGCGGCGCGTTCCAGGCGGATGGCTTCGCCGGGTAGATCGAACTGCACCGCCTGCGCGTCGCGCACGGTGAAAAACGCCAGGCCATCGCCGCCGGAGGAAACCATGCCGCGCGTCAGGCCGACGACCGTGTAGGTGTCTTTGCCGAGAGCGAGGGACTCGCCAAGGGCGAAGCCGAGCGACCGGTCGGCGACTATCTCGAAATGCGCCTGCGCGAGCGAGCGTCCGGCAACGAGCGGCAGCCACTCACCTTTGTCCTCCGGCCAGGCCAACCCCTGCACGGAAATGCGCAGCGGTTTGCCGCGACGTTCACGTTGAATCGTGTGCGCGACAAAACTGCGCGCACTGATGACACCGGGCACGGCACGGATCCGGTCTTCAAGGTTCGCCGGCACGCGGGAGATTTCGGCAAAGGGGCCGCGCGTGTTGCGTTGCACCACCCAGAGATCTGCATCGATGCGGTTCACCACCACGAGCGCCTCGTCAATCATGCCCCGATAAATGCCACTCATCCCGAGCACGATCATCAGCAGCAGACCAATGCCGAATGACGTGAGCACAAAGCGACCGAGATTGTGCCGGATGTCGTGAACGGCGAGATTCATGGCAGTGCAACTTTTTGGCGGTCGGTCAGTGTGCGGGCGAGATCGCGCGGCGTGACGACTGTTTCGCCGGCCTTGAGGCCGCGCGTGACTTCCACCACGTCGCGACCGCGCAAGCCGAGTGTCAGAACACGCCAGTGGGCTTTGCCGTTCTCGGCCACAAAAACACCCGCTTCGCCCTGGTGCCACTGGACGGCTTGGGCTGGGACCACGAGCGCGTTCTCTTCGCGTCCAGTCTGGATGAACACTTCGGCGCGCTGGCCGGTGGCCCAGTTGACGGGCAGTTGTTTCACGCGCACGTCCACCACGAACTCGCGTGTCTCTGGGTCGGCCTGACGACCGAGGCGCGCGACTTCGCCCGCATACGTCTTGTCGGGCTCGGAACGAAAGATGACGCGCGCAGGTTGGCCAGCGGCGAGTTGTGGCATGGCGGTCTCGTCCACCCACGCGGAAATCCACAGCTCATTGGTGGAAATCACTTCAAGCACTGCGCTGCCGGGCACGGCGACGTCACCGGCGTCGCGCAGTCGCCGCACCACCAGACCGTCGAACGGGCTGACGAGGCGCGTGTCGGCGAGACGCTCCTGGTGGAAGGCCAGGGTTTTCTCAGCCGTGATGACCTGCTTGTCCGCTTCAACCACGGCCGCCAGCGAGCGGCGATGGTCGGCCTGGGCGACGTTTATGTTTTCAACTGCCTTGTCGAGTTCCGATTGCGCGGCCACGTTGCTCTTGCGCAAATCGACGGCGCGGTCGTGATCAAGCCGCGCCTGCCTTTCGACTGCCTCGGCACGGGCTCCGTCCGTTCGGACGCGCGCGACGGTGGACTGGGCGGCGGCGAGCGCGGCGTTGGCGATTTCCACCTGTTGCTTCCATTCGCCGTCATCCAGGCGGGCAAGCAACTGACCTTCGGTGACCGTGTCGTTCTGGTCCACAACCACGGTGGCAAGGCGTCCCTGAATCTTCGGGCTGATGGTGGCTTTGGTGCGAGCTTCGAGCGTGCCAGTGCCCATCACTTCAGCGACGATGGTCTGGCGCGAAACGGGATGAGTCGCAACCGGCACCGGGGCGAACTTGAACCGGACGATCAGCACTGCGGCAGCCGCGAGCAGGAGAGCAACCACGAAAAACTTACGCACCGACTTCCGGCGCAGAAAATCCAACCACCGCCTCTGCGCCGCACGATTGGGGCCGGCGGCAGCGGCTGGCGCGTTCGCGACTGTTTCAGTGATGACTTCTTTCATAGCTTCCAAAGTTCAGCGAGTGTTTGCGCACATTTGGGCCAAAGATTTCCGCGGCGCCGACCAGCGGGATATCCTCGGTCCGCGTGTAGGCGAACCATTTGATGAAGTCGGGTTTTGGCTTTTTCATAAATTGGTTGTGTTCACCGTCGAAGACGGCCCTTGCCGGCGGCTGGACGCCTGCGATTGGCGGCGAGTCCCGCAACCATGGTGTCGAGTTCCGCGAGGCCGAAGGTGATCTTTTTCAGGAATGAGGAATGGTGCCGCACCAGAATGAAGCGCGGATGTCGCGACCACAATTGGCGCAGTTTGGCGTCGAGCGCCGCCGCCTGGCGAATCGACTCGGTGCGCACGGGGTTACCTCCTTCGATATCCATGCCGCCTACCGCCGCACTCTCGAAGAAGATCACGCCATCATAACGCGCCAGTTCCCGCTCCAGCGTGGTGCCAAGTGTGGCGAAGAACTCCCTGGGCTCGCCGGGCCAGTAAGCCGCGCCATCGACCGTGCCGCGGTCGCAGAGGAGGATGCGGTCAGGATAGAGCGAGGATTGCACGTCCTCGAGATTGCGTTGCACGTGGAAAATGGCGTGCTGAGCGGCGAGCACGGCGGACGACTCGGTACAGCGCGGAAAGCCGCCGGAGAAAAGCAGCGTGGCGGATTCAGGGACGATGACAACCCGGTCGCCAATCTCCCGGCGGAACAAATCCGCTGCCGTGGTCTTTCCTCCACCCGGACCGCCGGTGAGCACGATCCGGCAACGATGATTCTGTGAATGGAGCCCGGTCGTGCGCTTTCGGGTTACAATCGCGGAGGTCGACTTCCCCGACCTGGCTTTAGGATTGTTGCTCGTTTTCAAAAGATTGGGATTTGGCACCCGGGGGGCACCGATTCGTTGTCGATGTGCAGCTTCAGGAAATGCGTGGCGCAGGAGATGCAGGGGTCGTAGTTGCGGATCGCCTGTTCGCATTGCCACTTGAGTTCTTCGGTCGGGAGATCCACGCGCGGCGGCACGAAGCGTCGCAGATCATCCTCGATGGTCTTCTGATTCTGCGAAGTGGGTGGGACAATCTTGGCGTCGAGTATCTGCCCGGTCTCGTCGAGTTGATAGCGGTGGTAAAGCAAGCCACGCGGTGCTTCGGTGGCAGCGTATCCGGTGCCTGCGCGAGGCGTCACCTCCACGAACGGACGGTTCGGTCGCTCGTAATTCTCCAGGATGCGGAGAGCTTCGTCAAAACACCACAGCACCTCGATAGCACGGACGATGATGCTGCGGAAAGGATTCCGGCAAACGCCATTCAAGCCTGCGTCACGCGCGGCCTGCTGCGCCAGGGGCGACAGGCGGTCGAAGTTCAAATTGAACCGCGCCATCGGTCCGACGAAATAGGATCCGCGACCATTGATGACGGCGTGCAGCGCGTTGGAGTGCTCGACGTGTTCCTCGGTGAAGTGCGCGTCGAACTCGCGCGCGGCGATGTCGAGGCCGCGATTGGACACGAGGCGGCCTTCATTGAACGGGTATTCCTCGGGATGCCGCAGCGCAACGAACTCGTAGTCCTGCTCAAAGTCCGGGAACGTCAGCGTGGCCGCCCACTTCACCGTTTCGAGCGCGGCATCGCGGCCCCACTTGAGGCGTTCGATAAGCGGCGCGATCTCCGAGCGCGCGGGAAGTTTGTAAAATCCGCCGACGCGCACGTTGATGGGATGCACTTCGCGCCCGCCGAATGTGGAGACGATTTCGTTGCCGGCCTTCTTGATTTGCAATCCGCGCTGCACGATGGCGGCGTGGTCCTTGGCCATGTGGATAGCGCTTTCGTAGCCGAGGAAATCCGGCGCGTGCAGCATGTAGATGTGCAGCGTGTGACTCTCGATCCATTCGCCGCAATAGATGAGCCGGCGCAACGCGCGCAGTTGGCCGTCAACTTTCACCCCGCAGGCGTCCTCGACGGCGTGGACCGCGCTCATCTGATAGGCGATGGGACAGATGCCACAAATGCGCGCGGTGATGTCCGGCGTTTCGCGGAAGTCGCGTCCGCGCAGGAACGCCTCGAAGAAGCGCGGCGGCTCAAAGATCTTGAGCTTCACGTCGGCGACGACGCCGTCCTTGATTTTCAGGAACAGCGCGCCTTCGCCCTCGACCCGCGCGAGGTAGTCAACTTTGATGGTTTTGGTCGGCATAATTCGGTATGAGTTCGTCACGCCCATCCAGCATTTCCGTGATTATCATCGTTCAGGCGCGGCTTCGCTCACCAATCTTTGTCATCTCCTGACCGTCCATTTTCTCCTGGTGTTGTTCGCTTTCCTTCCGAAAAGCCTCCGCACCCGCGTTGTAGGAGCGAAATGCCCGCAACATGTCTGGCTTTGTCATATGCAGGATGTGGCCCATCCATGTCGTGAGCGAACTGGTGTTCGGCGTTTCCTTGGGACCGAAGCAGCCATAGCAACCGCGGTCGAATGCCGGGCAAAGCGCACCGCAACCAGCATGCGTGACCGGGCCGAGACACGGCGTGCCGTGAGCAACCATCACGCAGACAATGCCGCGCCGTTTGCATTCCATGCAGACGGCGTGCGGCGGGGTGTTCGGCTTCCTACCGGCGAGAAAAGCGGTGATGACCTCCAGCAATTGCATCTTGTTCACCGGACAGCCGCGCAATTCGAAATCGACGAAGACGTGGTCGGCGATGGGCGTGGACTTCGCCAGCGTCGAGATGTAGTCCGGTCGCGCATAAACGATGGAGATGAATTCTTTCACGTCGGCGAAGTTGCGCAGCGCCTGGATGCCGCCCGACGTCGCGCACGCGCCAATGGTGACGAGGGTCTTCGACTGCCTCCGAATCTCGTGAATGCGTTCGGCGTCGTGCGGCGTCGTGATGGAACCTTCCACCAGCGAAATGTCGTAGGGGCCTTTGACGACGGCGCGCGACGCCTCGACGAAGTTCGCAATGTCGATGCGGCCCGCGATGGCCAGCAGTTCGTCCTCGCAATCGAGCAGGCTCAACTGGCAGCCGTCGCACGAGGCGAACTTCCACACGGCGAGCTTGGGTTTTCTCGTTTGCATATCACGCGAATGATTCCAACCAATGAAAGGTGCCAACGGATCCCTCGTGTTCGAAATCCATCATCTTTCTCCTTTGATGCGGGAGCGTGCGGCCTTCCGGCGTTGAGTGTCTTGCTTTGAAATCGTTGTCCGGCGCAGATGATTCAGGAATTCCGCTGTGGCGCGGTTTTGGTAACGCTGTTTGTGCCAGAAGACTCCAATGGTGCGTCTGGGCCGCGGCTCCGTGATGGACCGATACACCGGCTCGAGTGGCCGGCCTTCGGAGCGGGCCATCGCAGGAATCAATGAGACCCCAAGCCCCGTGTGCACCAGCGCCAGCATGGTCTCGATTTGCGCGCTGCGGCAACTGACATGGGGATGGAAGTCATTCCGCGAGCAGAAATCCAGTGCCAGATCTCCCAGGCGGTGGCCCTCGCGCATGAGGATGAATCGCTCGGCGCGCAGGTCGGACGTGCAGACCTCCTTCTTGCGTGCGAGAGCGTGGCCGGGCGGCAACGCCAGCAGCAATTCCTCGGTCATCAACGGTTCCTGCTCCAGGAGGGTGCTCGCGATCGGCAGGACGAGCAGCGCCAGATCAAGATTGGAGGACTCGGCCTGTTTTACCAGTTGGGCCGTGATGTCTTCATGCACGACAACCTGAACCTCGGGGAACTTTTCGCAGAAGGACGAAATGACCCCTGGCAGCAGATAGGGGGCAATGGTCGGCAAGGCCCCCACCACCACAGTTCCACCCACCTCCGTGCCGGCGTCGCGCACCCGGCCCTGCGCGGCATCGACCTCCGCCAGAATGCGCTCCGCCGAGCCCGCGAACGCTTCGCCCGCCGGAGTCATGACGGCCCGCCGGTTCAGCCGGTCGAACAACCGCAGCCCCAGTTCGCCTTCGAGCTTGAGGATCTGCTGGCTCAACGACGGCTGGGAAACGTGGCACTCGTCCGCCGCGCGGCTGAAGCTGCCCGTCCGGCTCACGGCCAAAAAATATCGAAGCTGGTGCAGTTCCATAATTGATTTCGAATGTGGAGAAAATTGGTTCGCCCATTATCGGTCCGAATGCCATCGAGTCAATGCGCGACCTCCGGCACGCAGGAACGCGAGACCAATTCCGCCACGAGACCGACCGATCGCCCTCGCGCGCCGGGCCTCCGCACGGCACGGATTGGTTTCGCCTATGGGTGCAATAGGAACAAAGTATTTTGCCGCCGCTCCGGGTTCGGTGCATACTTGCAGTCGTCTATCATTCTCAAGCCAACACATTGTATGAAAATTATGCGCTGCACAATCACCGGCATCTCCCCCGCGCCGTTACGGTCCTGACCACAGGGCTGCTCACCCTCGGCACCTTCGCCGCCGCCGCCGCTGACGAGGATTTCGACGCGCTGGTCAAGCGCCTCCAAGCCGACAAACCAAAATTCGCCGAACGCCAGCAGGATCTCCTGAAAGAACGCTATGACCTGGCCGACCGACCGGCCTCCGCCGTCACCATGTCCCGCGGCAAGCCCGTGCAGGCGGGCGTCCGCGTCAAGCTGCCCGCTGGCACGACCTGGGATGGGCTTGCGGCCCTGTCCCCGGAGGAGATCAAGCGACAGAACCTCTGGCCGGCCGGTTTTTATGCATTGCCTCACCCACACCACGAGGCCGGCGGAATGATCTTCCCACAGGTCTTGATTGATGAAACCAAACGCCAGACGGAGCGCGACGTGACGCGCTTCGATCTGGATTTCGATCTGCCCCAGCATCTCCTGCCGGAATTTCCCGCGCCGATTTATCTGACCACACGGCCCGACCTGGGTGACGTGTCGAAGGGGCAAGTGGTCACCGTGGCGAACTACTACAGCCTGTTCAAAGACTTCCTTAACACCAAACAACTCGAGGGCTTGCGGCTGCTGGTGTCGCCATTCCCGCAGGCGCAATTCAATGCCACCGAGGATCGCCGCAGTCTGAAGGCGCATCTGGGCGTCAGTTGTTTTGATTGTCACGCCAACGGCCACACCATCTCTGCCACCCACACCGTGGGGGACATTCGCCCCAATGAACACCGCCACCGCATTGACACCCCGACCCTGCGCGGCGTGAACGTGCAACGGCTCTTCGGCTCGCAGCGCGCCTTGAAGACCGTCGAGGATTTCACCGAGTTCGAGCAGCGCGCCGCCTACTTCGATGGCGAGCCTGACCAGGCCACGCGCAAGGGCGTGAACATCCTGGAGCGCGGCAGCCAGGTGCATTTCATGGGCGAGTTCCAATCGCTGCTGGATTTTCCGCCCGCGCCCAAACTCAATCTCCTGGGAAAGCTCGACGCCACCAAGGCTTCGGAATCGGAACTTCGCGGCGAGGTGCTTTTCTTCGGCAAAGCCCAGTGCGTGAGCTGCCATACCCCGCCCTATTACACCGACAACCTCATGCACAACTTGCGCGTCGAGCGCTTCCACGAGGTAAAGATGATCAACGGACGCAAAGCCAGCGCGGACGGCCCGATCAAGACATTCCCCCTGCGCGGCATCAAGGACTCGCCGCCCTACCTGCACGACGGCCGCCTGCTCACACTGGAGGACACGGTGGAGTTTTTCAGCCTCGTGCTCGGCACCAAGCTGACCGCCGCGGAAAAGGGCGATCTCGTCGCCTTCCTGCGGGCGTTGTAACGACGGGCGGAGCCGCCGCCCTTCCGTTTTCATTTGTGCGCCGTGCCGGTCGGTTTGCCTCACAAGGCGGCCATCGGCACGGGGGTTTTGTTCTTACAATTCTCTGACGTTCAGCAGCGCCTTCACGCGGTCATGCGGAAAGACCGGGCCGGTCTTGCAGATGAACTCCGGGCCGAACTGGCAGTGACCGCAAAACCCAGTCGCGCATTTCATGTTCCGCTCCAGTGAGAGGTGAATCTGCGGCTCGGGCACGCCGCGCTTGCGCAGTTCGAGCGATACAAAGCGCATCATCACCTCTGGTCCGCAAACGAACGCCACGGCATTTTTCGGCTCGAACGGAGCGCGACCGATGAGCGTGGTCACCACGCCCACGTTCCCCCGCCACCGGCCCGTGGCGCGGTCCACGGTGATGTGAACGTCGAGGTCGCGACGTTTTGCCCATGTGCGCAACTCAGCTCGGAAGAGCAAATCCTCGGGCGTGCGCGTGCCGTAGAGCAGCAGGACCTTGCCGAAGTCTGCCCGTCGCGCGAGCACGTGCAGTAGCACCGAGCGCAGCGGCGCGAGGCCGATGCCACCGGCGACGATGACCACGTCACGGCCCTTCGTTGATTCAATTGGCCAGTTCGATCCAAACGGCCCGCGCACACCGATGACGTCGCCGGGCTTCAGTTTCCACATTGCCCGTGTGACGACGCCGACGGCCCTGGTGGTGTGCAGCAGCGGCGAAGGCTCCAGCGGGTTGCCGCTGATCGAGATGGGCACCTCACCGACGCCAAAGACGTAGAGCATGTTGAACTGCCCGGGCGCAAAGCTGAGCGGCCCGGCGGCGTTCACCGGTGCGAGTGCCAACGTGAACGTGTCGGCAGTTTCCTTGCGCACCGACTCGATGCGCCACGGAGCGGGCAGCATCGGGTCAGTCATGACCGCGCAAGGCGCTGATTCAAGGACGCTGACCATAGAGATCGAGCATTTGCAGGCGCGTGGCCTGGAGCCGTTGCAGCATGATGTTGGCGGAGCGCATGGCCAGTTCGTAGCCGAGATCGTGATTGGCCTGGCACTTTTCGCGGAGACATTTTCCATCGAACGCCGTGGCGCGAATCGTATCCATCGCCCGCGCGTCGAATTGCCAGAGGTAGGGCGGAAAGAGCCATGACCAGCCGATGACATCGCCCGCCTGCAGGGTTTGAATGACCACGGGCGCGCGGCCCGGCACCGTGAGTTCGAGCGCCACACGTCCAGCGCGAACAACGTAGAAGTGATCGGCCGCATCGCCTTCGTGAAAAAGAAAGTCGCCGTTCACGAAATGCACGTTTGAGGCGCACCCGACCAGCAAGTCGAGGTAGGCCGCGTCCAGGCCGGAGAAGAACGGGTGTTCCTGGATGAGGGCTTTGATGTCTTTCATACGCGAATGGCTCAGAGAATTTCCTTGTTCGGCGGCGGCACGCGACGCTCGGATTGCCGGATGAGTTTGACTTCCTCGGTGATGTCGATGGCGACCGGGCACCACGTGATGCAACGCCCGCAGCCGACGCAGCCGGATTCGCCAAACTGGTCCCACCACGATGCCAGCTTGTGCGTGAGCCACTGGCGATAGCGCGACTTGACCGACGAACGCACCGCGCCGCCGCCGATGTAGCTGAAGCCAACCGTGAAGCACGAGTCCCACTTGCGCCAGCGCTCGGCGTGGTCACCGGTGAGGTCGGTGACGTCCTCGACGTTCGAGCAAAAGCAGGTCGGGCAGACGAGCGTACAGTTGGCGCAGGAGAGACAACGGTTCGCCACGCGATCCCACTGCGGATGTTCGAGATTGCGGTAGAGCAGTTCCTTGATGCCGGTGGTGTCGAGCGTGCGGCCCATCTGGCCGGCGGCGCGGTCCACGGTGGCGTCCGCAGCGGCGACCTCTGTGTCAGCCGCAATGTCCGCGGGCAGTTCGGATAGCAATTCAGCGCCCGCCTCTGAGCCGGCCTCGATCACAAAGTAATGCCGTTCGCCCTCGATCACTTCGGTCAACGACAGATCGAAGCCCGCCTTCGCCTTCGGCCCGGTCTTCATCGAGACGCAAAAACAGGTGCCCCCGGCCTGGCCGCAGTTCACCGCGATGAGAAAAATGTTCTTCCGTCGCGCTTGATAAAACGAGTCCACGTGCGCCCCACCGAGAAACACCTTGTCCTGCGTGGCGATGGCGGCCAGCTCGCAGGCGCGCACCCCGAGGAAGGCGCGCTTGGGCGCATCCGGGGTCTCCGGCAAAAACTCGATGCCGTTTTCATTGCGCTTCGCGCGAAATAATCGTTGCTCGGGCGCGAACAAAAACTTCTTCCACGAATGCGGCCCGACGACGTAGCCGAACAGTGCGGCGTCCTCGCGCTTCTTCAGTCGATACTTCCCGCCGTCCTGCTCGTCGGTCCAACCGATGGGCAGATCCTCGACCGAGCGCAGCGTGTCATAAACAATCGCCCCGTCCCGCACCGTCGGCCCGACCACCTCGAAGCCGCAGCGTCGCAGAGCAGCGAACAGGTGCGGGAATTCACCGCGCACAAGTGTCGCTGCGCCTGCCGTTTTCGCCGGCCCATGACTGGTGATCGTTTCGGGCATGCCGTCGAGTATGAACGATGCTCCAGGATTGTCAGCTACCAACGACGGCCAGCCGGTGGAATGAACCGCGGCCTGAGAAGCCTGTTCACGAGTGCAGGGAAGTTTCAACCTGTGGATGCGAAGCGGCTGAGGCGGATTTCCTTCGAGCAGAAACCCGCGTGCGAGGGCTTCGACGTCATACCGCACCCAGGACCGTTTAACTTCCTCTCAACAATTCCTCCCCGGCCCGCAACTGGTCAACATCCCCCATCAGAAGAAGTTCGTCGCCCGCAGCCAGAACGAATTCTGGTTCCGGGTTGTGCCTCGTCATCTCCCCGCGGCGGACAGCGATAATGCTCACACCGCTGCGCGTGCGCAGGCCCAGCTCGGCGATGGACTGCCCGGCGGCGGGCGTGGCAGCAGGCAGGGTGATTGTCCGCAAATCGGCCTCATGCAACAGCGGCGGCAAGGGTTTCTCCGGCGACGATTCGTGGCTGTGGGCCGGGCGGGCGAGGGTTTCGCGGATGGCGGTTTGAGCCCGGGCATACAGCCGGACGAAGTGAGCGCGCAGCACCACCGCCAACACCGCCGCCAGCCCGCAGAGAAGGATCAGGGTTTCCCAAGGGGGGAGCAGAGGCGCGCTCAACGCCAGAATCAGCACGCTCATCCCGACCGCACCGGCGAAGAGAATTGTGTTCGACAGCAAAGTGCGCAATGCGGTTTTCTGCTGCTGGCTCGCCCGCTCGCGGATGGCCAGTTCCGAGAGGAGCATGCTCAAGGCTTGAAGCTTGCGCAGAAACGCCACCACCACCGGCAGGCTGCAAAGGAGCGCGATCAGGCACAGCACCGTCTTGGGCCCGCCGGTCCACGACGGCAATTCCCGCAACCAGTCCGGTGCCATCCGTTGCACGAACATTGCCGCAATGAAGATCGCGGCGATCAACGCCACATTGATCGCCAGTTGCACCACGATCGTTCGCACGATCTTGCGCACCGGGTCCGCCGCTCGCCGCGAGCGCACCCCTCGGACCCAGTCCCCGTAATCGCGCTGGTAATTCAGCAGCGAAGGCGGTGCCACCCGGTCATGCAGCGCCACCAGCTTTCCAGAATGGCGGATGAAATACGGCGTGAGCATCGTGGTGATCGCCGAGACGCCCACTGCGATCGGATAAAGAAAGGAACTGGTCACACCCATCACCGCGCCCAGCCCCGCGATGATAAACGAGAACTCGCCGATCTGCCCCAACCCCAGCCCCACGCGCAGCGCCATTGCCGGCTCGTAGCCCGCGAGGAAACTGCCGAACGAACACGCCAGCACTTTTCCCACGACCAGCGCGACGGTGATCACCACAACCGCCAGCGCGTGTTCGCGCAGGACACCCGGATCGATCAGCATCCCAATCGCCACGAAGAACACCGCGCTGAACATGTCCCGCAACGGTGCCGTGATCCGTTCGATGCGGCGGATGTCATCCGACTCCGCCATGATCGCTCCCATGATGAACGCCCCCAGCGCCACGCTGAAACCGAGCTTCGAGGCCAGCAGCGACAAACCAAAACAGAGTCCGAGCACCGTGACCAGCAGTGTCTCGTCCCCTCGAAATCGCCCCACAAAACGGAGCAGCCAGGGCACGACCAGCAGCCCAAGGACGATCGCCACAATCACAAACTCCGAGAGCCGCAGCAGCGATCCCAGAGTGGAGGCCCAGTTGAACCCGCCATCCTGCGTCACCGCCGAGAGCGACGCCAGCAGCAGCACCGCGATGATGTCCTCGACAATCAGGATGCCGTAGATCGCCTGGGCAAACGGCTCGCGGCTCTTACCCATCTCCGTCAGGGTTTTCGCGATGATCGTCGTCGAGGAGATCATCATGATGCCGCCGAGATAAACGCAGTCCATCGTCTTCCACCCGAAGGCGCGGCCGATCTCAAACCCGGCGAAGAGCATGAGGGCCGTTTCCAGAGGCGCGACGATGAAAGCCGTTGGGCCGACCTGGCGGATTTTCCGAAAGTTGAACTCCAGCCCCAGCGTGAAGAGGAGGAAGACCACGCCCAGTTCCGCGAGCGTCTGCACGCTCTCCTGTGAGGTTACGAGCGAGCGCGGCAACAAGTGCGGCCCGATGACGGTTCCAGCCAGAATGTAGCCGAGCACGACGGGCTGCTTCAGCCAATGGAAGAGCACCGTCACCACCCCGGCGACGAGCATCACAACCGCGAGATCCTGGAGAAAAGCGACGTTATGCATCGGCGATCAACGACCGGATGCTGCCGACAATTCGCCCGTCTGTCATCATCGCAGGATAAAAAACTCTCCGGTCACTCCGCCTGGATTTGGGCCAGCTTTCGGAGAGTGTCCGTCACCGTCCGGCCAATCGAACCGCTGGCCCGGACCTTGACGCACCGTGCGGCGGGAAGTTCCGCCGGCGGTTGGTAAAGTCCCGCGAGCATGCCGAAGTCTTCCAATCGCGCGTCCGAAACTTCCCCGGCCCGGGCCTCGCGGGCGCGGAGCCGTTGTTTCACAGCCGCGTTGCTTGCCTGGGCCTCGACGAAGCGCCACGCGCCACGCCTTCCGAGCCGTTTGGCGAATGACGCGCGATGTTCGCGCCGGGCGAACGTGGCGTCGAGAATGACGCCGCGGCCCGCGCGCAGCTCGATCTCTGCGGCGGCAAAAAGGCGGGCGTAGGTCTTCCGCGTCATCGCGGCCGAATAGAGACGTCTGCGTGCGGCGGCACCACTCCGCTCAAACAGCGGGAAGCCAGCCATCTCCTTGCGCACGCGGTCGGAGGAGAAAACTTCCCAGCCCAGTTCATCCCCCAGCGCGCGGGCCAGCGTGCTCTTGCCCGAGGCGATGCGGCCCATCACCGGAAGCGCGAGCGGGTCCGAGCCAGCGACCGCATAGCGCAGCGCCAGCCGGAAATAACGCCGTGCCCGCTCCGCGCTAGCGTCACGTTCCGCGTCCGGGGCAGCGGGCGCGATGCTGTGCAGGCTCTCGACCTTGCCGCGCACGAAGGCGCGGTAGCATTTGTAGAAATCCATCAAGCGCGGCATCCCGTCGTCGCGAAGCGCTGCGGCCATCCTCCGGGCAAAATGCCGGGCGAGATCCGGGCGTCCGTTGAAATCGAGATCCATGGCCAGGAACGCAACGTCGTTGGCCACGTCCACGAATCGGAAGCGGTCGTTGAACTCAATGCAATCGTAGATATGCAGCGCGCGCGGAGTCAGGTGGATGTGTTCGAGGTGCAGGTCACCGTGGCAGTCACGAACGCGCCGCTCGCGGACGCGCGAAGCGAACAGACTGGCGTGGCGGCGGTAGAATAAGTTGGTGTAAGTGCGAATCGCCTCGAAGGCGGCGCGGGAAATCGTGCGCCCGATGAACTCGCGTGCCTGGCGAAAATTTTCATCGGTGCTGATGCGCAGCCGGCTCACGCGGCCCCAGGATTCGATTTCCGCCGTCGGATGTTGGGCCTCGTAGAATTTCTTCAACGTGGCGACGATGCGATTCACATCAGCGAGCTTCACCGCGCTACGTTCCAACAACTGATCGAGGAAACGACCGTCGGGCAACCTGCGCATCTTCACGGCGTATTCCACCACGGCGTCGCCCTCACCAAAGATCAGCCGCCCGTCCCGCGTCGAGATGGGCACAACGCCAAGGTAAACCCCGGTGCAAAGGCGGCGATTGAGCACCACCTCGCGCTCGCAGAAGTTCCGACGCTTCTCCAGCGTTGAGAAGTTCAGGAAGCCGAAATTGACCGGCTTCTTCACCTTGTAAACGAACGGTGGCGCAATGATGACAAACGAAGCGTGCGTTTGCACGAGACGCACCTGGCGCGGACGGTGCGGATAAGAAAACCGGTTCAGGAGGAACGGCAGGAGTCGCTCCTGCGCCGCCGCCTCGGTGCCGCCGGACTTGGCGCGTGCATTGCCCCGGCGCGAATTCATTTCATCGATTCATCGTAGCGCCCGAACCGGGCCTCATGATTGCAACGGGCGCGATGCATCAGAGCCTGCTGCGCTGCGGCGCCGTTTTCAGGTTTCCCCGCCCAAGCTTTCAGGGTAGGCGCCTGGAGCGCGCGGCCAAAGGAGAAGCTCAGCTCCCACGGCGCGGGACCGAGGCGATTCATCGCGTTGAGATTCTGCGTGGCAGCAACGTCGCTCAGGCCGCCTGAAAGAAACATGATGCCCGGAACCGCCGCCGGAACGAATCGCCGGAGACAGCGCAGCGTGGCCTCAGCAACCTCCTCCGGCCCGACCTGCTCCGGACAATCCTTCCCCGAGACCACCATGTTTGGCTTGAGCAACATCCCCTCGAGTTGAACCCGATGCGCAGCGAGCGCACAAAACACCGCAGCCTGCGCCGCCGCAGTGACCTCCTCGCAACGCTTGATGGTATGTGGCCCCTCCATCAGCACTTCCGGCTCGACGATGGGAACCAGGCCCGCCTCCTGGCTTAATGCAGCGAAACGAGCCAGCGCATGGGCGTTGGCTTCGAGACCGAAAGTGGTGGGAATACCTTCGCCGATGGTGAGGACCGCCCGCCACTTGCTGAACCGCGCTCCCAGCTTCGCGTATTCGGCGAAGCGGTCGCGCAACCCGTCCAGGCCTTCGGTGACCTTTTCCCCGGCGAAGAGCGCGAGCGCCTTCGCGCCCTTGTCCACCTTGATGCCCGGGATGATGCCCTGACGTTTGAGCAACTCCGGCATCGGCGTGCCGTCGGCGGCCTGTTGGCGCAGGGTTTCGTCAAAAAGAATCACCCCGCTGATGAACTCGCCAAGACCCGCAGCGCCAAAAAGCAACTCACGGTAAGCACGGCGATTTTCCTCCGTGGAGGCGACCGCGATGCCTTTGAATCGTTTCTCGATGGTGGGGGAACTTTCGTCCGCGGCGAGAATGCCCTTGCCCGGCGCGGCCAGAGCGCGCGCTGTGGCTTGCAATTGGATGTCAAACATAATTCCTTTTGTATGACACCGACGCCGCAGAACGGCAAGCCACGCATTGCCCAAAGCTGACCGCAATTTGGCGCAACCACGCACTCTCCGAATTTCGCTACGGCCTCCAGGTCAATGGCGTCGTTGATGAAACTCGGATCGAGACTCAAGCCCGCAGCGGAGCGTCAAAGACCGTCACCGCTCACTGCCTTTGAAATAAGAATTGCGCGACGGGAGACCGGGTCGGCCTTAATCTTAATCGTTCTCTTAATCCTGCTCGTTCCGGGTCTGTTCCTGGAGGGAGTAAGACGAAGATTACGATTAAGAATCAAATCGTCGTGCTTATTTCAACGGCGATACCGGAGCGCCGGCTTGTAGCCGACTTACGGGTTTGAGGGTGTCAAAAGCCGGTCACAGACCGGCGCTCCAGCAAGTTGGTTCAGGGGTTCAAAGCGCCAACTTTTCGTTAAGAGAATTCTCGCCCCTGCCTTCTGTTACGGCGCGAGAACCAGGATTGCGATCGTGATGGTTCAAGGTTTCGGTTTTTCGGCCGTGCCGGTCATGGGCACGAAGCGCACTGGCAGCACGGCCTCTTGCCGCACCGCGCCGCCCTCTTTCCGGAGCAGGTAGAGCGATTGATCACCCGTCGGCCCGACCGGAATGATCATGCGGCCACCGTCCTTGAGCTGGTCCACGAGTGGCTTCGGGACATGGTCCGGAGCGCAGGTCACGATGATGGCATCGAAGGGCGCTGCGGCCGGCCAACCCTTGTAGCCGTCGCCCGCGCGCACCTGGACGTTGGTAAAGGAGAGCCGCTTCAAGTCCGCCTCGGCGCGCCGGGCCAGCGGCTCCACGATTTCAATGGTGTAAACCTGTTTGACGAGCCCCGCCAGCACGGCGGCCTGGTAGCCCGAGCCGGTTCCGATCTCCAGAACGACGTCGTTGGTTTGCGGGTTCAACGCCTGAGTCATGAAAGCCACGATATAGGGCTGCGAAATGGTCTGCCCGTGGCCGATGGGCAAAGGCCGATCTTTGTAGGACTGCCGCTGCTGTGAATCGGGCACGAGTTCGTGACGCGGGACGGTGCGCATCACCTGGAGCACCTGCTGGTTGGTGATGTCCCGCCCGGCCAGTTGGTCCGCCACCATGCGCTGGCGGGCAACAACCCAATCCGGTTCCGCTGCGACGGAGCAGCCAAGCAGGAACCAGTTCGCAACCAGCGCCAGCCGCGGCACGGAAGATCGAAGGAGCCTTGTTTTCATAATTAATATTTAACGCAGAACGCTGTCCGACGCCACCGAGCTTCCGACGGGACAGGACTCAAGTCTTCCCGGCAGGCGCTCGCCGCAGCGTGAGCACCGGACACGGCGCATGACGAACCACGCGCTCCGCCGTGCTGCCGAGCAGGACGTGTTTCAGCCCGGTGTGGCCGTGTGTGGCGATCAGGATGAGATCCGCTTTCGTTTCGCGGGCGACCGTTGCAATCTGGTCATACGCCGCCCCTTTGCGGACCTTGAAATCGACGCGCACCGTTTCGGGAAATTCCTGGCGCGCGAGTTCCTGCATCGCCGCCTTCGCCCGGTCGGGCGGCACGGGATCGATGGGCACGATGCCGAACTCGCCCAAAGCGGTGGTCGGCTCCAGCACATGAAGCAGGCAGACTTCCGCGCCGAAAAGCACAGCCCATTCCCGGGCGAATCGCAACACGCGCCGGGAGGGTTGCGAGAAATCGAGCGGGACAAGAATGAGTTTTGGGTGGGCGTGGATAATGGGATCGTCTGCACCGGGATCCTTCGGCTCCGGCGGCGGCTTCATTTTTGCGAGACGGTCCAATCCGGATTCGACATGCCCAGCCACCAGCCCCCCTGCCACAGCCCCAATGGGGCCGGCAATGGCTCCACCGATGACCGCGCCAATGGCAGCTTCAGCTACTTTCGATTTAGCTCCCTTTTTTTTCATAGAGTGTTGTTTCGTTCGTGGACGTGATGGCAGACACGCGGATTGTCCCGTTTACACCTTTTCGCAACCGATAGTTCGCCGACCCTTCCTTGTTTCAGAATCCGGATCTGCGGCTTGCCCTTCAATATACTTCTTTCAGTCGTTGGGTCACCGAAAACGTTTCAGCTTGTGGAGCAACTCGTGCCCGGCGGCCCGCCCGGAGATTTTCTCGCGGACGGCGCCATTTATGAAAATCAGGGCCGCGGGCACCCGCAACCATCGGCCTCGACCGCCACGAATCATTGTGCCGCACGGCTTCAACTCACGTGGCGCACCGAGTTCTGGCTGCCGTAGGGATTCGGGACGCGCACCGTGCATTCCGGGTCATCGTGCCACTGGCCGTCAAGCAGGAAGCGGTAGTGATGCACACCCGGCTCCAATTGGACGGCCACGCGCCAGATGCCGCCAGGTTCCTTCTGGAGGTTAAGGGGTCGCTCGTTCCAGTGCGTGAAGTCGCCGACCAATTGCACTCTCTGCGCGGTCGGTGCCGTGATGGAAAACGTCTGCGTCTTCCCGCTTTTGTGGTTCTTCGTTTTTTTTGACATAAGGATTGTGCGTTTATCTTCTTGAAGTTTTGGTCTCAGCCTGTTCCCAGGCGCGGCTATCGCCGGCCACGGGGCACGCTCACGTCGTTGCGCGTTATTTGCGCATGGTCAGGACTCCAATCAGAAGGCCGACCCCGAATGCGAAGCCGATCGATTCGTAGGGATGCGCCCGAATCACGGTGTCGGCCCGCTTTGCCGCGGCCAGCGTTGCGGCTTCCGTTTGCACCTGCAAGCTCTCGCAAGTCTCTTTGGCGCTCGCCAGTGCCACGGTCAGGCGTGAGCGAATTTCCTTGGCCTTCTCGCTCATATCGCCTGCTGTGGCTTTGAGCAGGTCTTCCGAGTCGCGAAGCAGTACTTTCAGGTCTGCCAAAACGCGCTCGCGGGCGAGTGTGCTGCGGGTTTGTTCCATATTTACGAAGTGTGTTTCCATTCTTGTTCCTTTGTTTGTGTCTGATTTCTGTTGCCTGATTTATTTCCCCCTCTTCGCGCTTCACGGTTCACATCAACGCGACTCCGGAAGACGCCAAAGTACCCACACACCATAATGCCCTTTGGCGCGCTCAATGTCGAGCGAGGCGCGTTGGCGTTGTGCCGCACGAATCGAGGCCGCCAGGCCATCGACTCCGAGGGAGTGGCTTCGCGCGAGATCGCGGTGATGCGTTTGCAAAAGTCCAGGAGACGGGCCGAAAAGAGCTGCGGCCCACGACCCACTGGTCTCGGCGTCATACCTCTTTCCCCCTTTCCCATCCCCGCCGAGCCGCCCTTCTAAACTTTTCATGCTCCCTTTGCGGGTAATGGAGTCACGTTCGTCCGCGAGATGCCACGCTCGACGTCGATTCTTCCCTTCGTCGCCACGCTCGTTGGCTTCGCTCTGCCGTCTGAAGCGGGCCGTTATTTTCTCGGTTCGCGCCTCCCCGTGTCGGCACGCAGGTGGTTGCCTTCAAAGCAAACAGACGGTCTGTTCGTCCCGCGAACGCTGCGCGGCGCATGGTTGTCAATCGTTGACTCCCCACTGGCGGGAGAAACCGGGCCGGTGCAATTGGGTTTCGATTACATGGGATGTGCTGTCTGCGGGGAGGTGGATGTTAGCGATGACATCCTTGATTTCCGGATATGAAGTGTCGCCGAACTGGAGCAGGACGGTCATGTGATTGGAAGCGGCTACCGAACACAATTCCATGAGATCCGTCCCGAGGTCGCCCACCGGCTGGCTGTTCGCATCGAGGGAAATCATCAGCGCGCACGGCTGGGTGCGTTTGAGGCCGATCCATTGCTTGAGGCAGGCACGGGATTGAGTGTCCAGTGGTTTGTGGCCGTGGACGGAGAGCGCCAGGATGTCCGCGCCACGCGCATCCCGGTTGGCTTTTGCCTTGCACTTCCTGTCGTTGAGCAAATCGAGTCTCCAGGCATTCACCTGGCCCTCGGCCGCGACTTCGAGCTGGCTTAATGCCCGGTCCAGCGCGCACTTGGCGCGCAACCCGGTGGGCCGGTCTTCGTAAACCAGCAGTATCTGGATCTGCACACTTTCGTCACTGAAGACGTCCTCATCCGTCGGGACAGATTCCATTGCGATCATAAACTCCTTGTTTGTTGAATGAATATTCAGTTTTCCATCAACCCAATCTACCAATCCCCCTTCCTGCACCCGGGCGGGTTCAACCGTTTTACGGGTCTCTTGCCCGCCCAGGCACAGGGGCGCCTGACGCGACACAATCGCGTCAGGAAACTTGTTTCTGGAGTTCCTCGACCAGGTCGTATTCCACCAGCACCCAGTCTTCGAGCGTGGTCGGCTCGCGATCCAGAAGTTTTCGCTCGCAGAGGCGTTGAACGTATTCGCGGACCATCTCCCGGGTCAGGCCGGGCGTGAATGGTTCCGGTTGTTCTACGCCCCGGATTGCATCCTGTTTCTTCATCGGAGATTCCTCCCTTCCCCCTCATTCTCCGGCAGACTCTCGCGGGATCGCGGGCCTGCCCCTACCGAAAATAATCCCGACAACCTGCCTGGACCGAGTCGGACGCTGGATGTCTGTTCGGGACTGAGAGATGCGTTTTTCATTTCGATGGCGAGACACTAGCGATGGGTCGGCGGCGCGCCTATCAGCCCTGCCCCTGAGCGAATCTCAGCCAACGGATGAGGACGAATCGAGGGGCGTCAAGTCGCAAAGCGAAGGGTGGCGAGGCAATGACGGGACGGACGCGGTGCGAACTCTGTTGAATTCTTCGGGAGCGCGATCGCTCGGGCGCAGTTCTACACCCCCGACTGCGAGCCGACCCAACGGACCGCAAATTTGATCAGGGCCGGCCCAGTCTCGAGTTTGAGCTTCTCGCGGGCGTGGCGCCGATGGGTCTCGACCGTTTTCACGCTCATGCGCAGTTGCTCCCCGATTTCGCGCGAGGTCATCCCCTGGCCGAGGCATTGAAACACCTGGAACTCACGATCCGTGAGCTCGCCTGTCACGGAATCCACCGCCTGAACGCGCCGGCCGGAGAAGACAGCAACTGCTTTCGCGGCCATCGCATCGCTCAAATAAACATTGCCGCCGAGCACGCGGCGGACAGCCTGGAGCAATTCCTTGCCGCCGACGTGTTTCATCACGTAGCCGCGCCCACCTGCCTTCAAGACCCGCTCCGCGTAAAGCGCCTCGTCCTGCATGGACACCACCAGCACCGCGACCTCCGGGTGCATCGCCCGCATATCTTTGAGGAATTCCAAGCCGTGCATGCCAGGCATGGCGAGGTCGGCGAGCACCAGGTCCGGCTTGAGCGATTTAACTAAGTCGAGCGCGCGATGGGCATTTTCCGCCTCGGCGCAGACTTCAAATTCGCCCTCCTGCTTGAGCAACTGCGCCATGCCGTAGCGCGTCATCGGGTGGTCGTCCACGAGGAGAATCCGCTTGCGCACCGGGCCGGGCCGTTTGGTTTTCCTGACGCTCATTTCTTCTTTCCACCTTTTCGAGCCGCGCCGGCCATGCGAACGGAACAGACCACCGCCGTCCCGCCGCCCGGTTCGCGCTGCACGGCCAGCGATCCGCTGATCAACCCGGCGCGATATTGCATGACGCGCAGCCCGATCCCCTTGGTGCGGCTCGGCTTTTTGGGCAAACCGACTCCGTTGTCGCGCACCCCAAGAACGAGCCGGGCACCACTGAACCTCAGACTGATCTCGATGCGGCTCGCTCTTCCGTGTTTGACGGCATTGCTCACCGCCTCTTGCGCGATTCGGTAAAGATGCTGCCGCACCTCGGTATCCTCCACCGGCACCGTGGCAGCGTTGTGAAAGCTGCAGTCACTGCGGAACACTTTGCGAGTCTGCGCGGCCAGGGCTTCCAACGCCCCGACCAACCCCTCCGACTCCAATTGAGCCGGCGCGAGGCCGTGGGACAGTTCACGCGTGCGGGAGTTGGCCTCGCGAACCAGCCTGGCAATTTCGGCCGCGCGCCGGACACTGGCATTCGACTGCGTGGCTAGATCCCGTTCCAGGGAACAGGCCAAAAACTCGATGCACGACAGTTGCTGGCACAGGTCGTCATGCAATTCCTGTCCGAACCGTTGCTGCTCCCATTCGCTGATCTTCAGAATCTCCCGCTCCAACTCCACCTGCCGGGTCTTGTCGCGCACAAACCAGCGCGAGTGAACCAGCCGTCCTTGTTTCCATAGCCCGTTGGCGTCAATCAACACATGGAGAATCGACCCCTGTTTGGTCCGAAACAGCGCCGTTTGGTTCTGCAGAGTTTTATTTTTAGCCAGCCGATTCAGTACTTCGCCCGCCAGCTCACGGTCAGCGAAGAATTCGGAAATGGGATGTTCGAAGAGATACTCCTCGGCGCAGCCAAACATCTCCAGTTGCGCCTGATTCACCCGCACGATGCCCCCGTCCGGCCCGACCCAGAGCAGACCCAAGGGGGCGTCGGCGAAAAAGTCGGCCAGTGCGGCCTGACTCAGGCGCAGTGCCTCCTGAGCCTGCAATCGCTCACTGACGTCCCGTCCGATGGCCAACACCCCAATGACGCTTCCATCCTTTTTCCTCAGCACCGTGTCATGCCACTCGATTTGCCGCAATTCACCGACCTTGGTCACGATGGCATTGACGTTCCCATGCACTCGCCTGCCTCTCAGCGAACCCGCGAAAATCTGGCGAATTCGGTTCCGGTCTTCGGCGTGAAGGAACAGGCTGAACCAGTCCTGCCCCTGCACCTCCTCGGGCCGGTAACCAGTCAAATCAGTCAGGCAGGAATTGAACCGGATGATACGGCCCTGCGGGTCCAGCACCAGCACGATGGCGGGAGCTGTTTCAATCAGGCTCTCGGAGAACTCCTTCTCCTGGCGCATCGCGTCCTCCGCCCGGAGCCGTTCCGTGATGTCGCGCAGAATGACGGTGAAGAGTTTCCTGCCATTTGCTTCGACCTGGGAAGTGGACGCTTCGATCGGAAACTCCTCCCCATCCGCGCGTCGGCCGGAAATCCTCCCGAGCGCGCCCATCATGCGATTGGTGACACCCGTTTCGCTGAAGGCGCGAGCGTGCTCGGGGTGCGATTGGGCAAAGCGTTCCGGTATCAACGCCTCCAGCGGCTGGCCCATGAGTTTGCCAGCCGGCCAGCCAAACATCCGCTCCGCCGCTTCGTTGAACAGAACGATCCGCTGCCGGCTGTCCACGGTGATGATGGCGTCCATCGCCGAACGGATGACGCCGGCCAGTTGCGCCTGACTCTCGTGCAAGGCCCCTTCAGCCTTTCGCTGGCGGGTGACGTCGCTCAATGCGACGAGACATTGCGCCGCCCGGCCCGGTTCCCCTGGCGCCGCGATGCTCTCCAGGCGGCCGGTGAAACCCGCCCCATCGGGGCGGCGCACCTCGAGTTCGCAGGTTTCCCGCGAGCCAGTGCGAAAAACCCGCTGGAGGTGCAAATACAGACCATCCCGGGATTCCGCTGCGACAAGGCGTGAAAGATTTTTTTTCTGGAGCGCGTGACGATCAAGACCCAGAAGGTGCGCGGCGGTCAAATTGGCTTCGCGCACCACGCCCTCCGCGTCGAGGGTCAAATACCCGACGGGTGCCATGTCGTAGAGATGAGCAAAACGGTCGCGCGAGGCTTCGAGGTCGAGCTGGAGGCGGCGCAGTTCCTCGTTCTGCATTTCCAGTTCGGTCTGATGGACACGCAACTCGTGAACGAGCCTCTGCGGATTCGCATCGATCGTTTTGGATGCTGCCGCAGGGGATTTCGCGAGCAGAGTTTCGGCCCGCCGCCGCAGCCGGGGCATCTGGCGGGTTTTGCTTGCGGTTGATTTCCGGGTGGCCATGGGCTTGACCGCGGAGTTTGCCATGTGCGGTTCGAGCCGTCATTCCATTTCTTGAAGCCCCCCGGCGCATCGCGACACTGCGACCAAAGTAGTGGGGCAGACATCCTGTCTGCCTGAGGGGCTTCCAGCCCCATGATCACGGTTCGCGGGCAGGATGCCCGCCGAGACAGGCTGGAAGCCCACTGCCGTTGAAATAGGCCCGGAGATCGGATCCTTAATCGTAATCTTCATCTTAATCCCTCCAGGACCAGACCCGGAAAGAGCAGGATTAAGAAAAGGATTAAGAAAAGGATTACGATTAAGACCGACCCTTTCTCCCGTCTCGCAATCCTTATTTCAATGACAGTGAGCTGGAAGCCTGTCCCACTATTTTCAACCAAGTCAAAGTGTCAAGATGCGCGCCGGCGGGCCGGGCCGGGCCGTCCGGCGTGGCGGCCCTTCACTGTCACTCGGGGGATTCCACCTGGTGCCCGCCGTCGCGCAGCCGCTGAAGTTTGTAGATCAACGTGCGACGGCCAATCCCCAGGGCCTGCGCGGTTTCCGTCCGGTTGTAATGATGTTTCCGCAATGACTCAAGCAGCGCCTGGTCCTCGATTTCCTGGAGCTTCTCCGCGGTGTGATGTTCGCTGGCGACCGGCTTCTGCCAGGCCGCCGTGATTCGCGCCGGAATATGATCGAGCAGGATGAGTTCGCCGCGCGACAAGAGCGAAGCGCGCTCCATCGCGTTCTGCAATTCCCTCACGTTGCCCGGCCAAGTGTAACCTTTCAGGCATTCCACCACCAGCGACGAGAGTCGGCCACGGTCCCGGCAAAACTGACTGAGAAACAAGTTGGCCAGCGGAAGGATGTCCTCGTTCCGGTCGCGCAGCGGGGGAATGTTCAGCTCGATCACGTTCAATCGATAGAACAGATCTTCGCGAAAACGGCCCTTCGCCACCTCCTCCTCCAAATTGCGATTGGACGCCGCCAGGATGCGGACGTTGGCGCGGATCTCGGTATTGGAGCCGACGCGATGGAAGCTCCCATCCTGGGTGATGCGCAGCAATTTTGCCTGAAGGCCCGGGGACATTTCGCCAATTTCGTCCAGGAAAATGGTTCCGCCGCCAGCCTGCTCGAACCGGCCAATGCGCTGGGCAGTCGCGCCGGTAAATGCACCCTTCTCGTGGCCGAACAATTCGCTCTCCAGCAAATTTTCCGGGATGGCCGCGCAATTCACCTTCACCAGCGGACCGGCGGCGCGCTGGCTCCAACCATGAATGACATCGGCCACCACTTCCTTGCCCACGCCGCTTTCCCCAGTGATCAGGACGCGACTGTCGGACGAGGCGACCAGGGCCGCGTCGCGAAGAATCGATTGCATCAAGGGACTCTGCGCCACGATCCCTGGCGGCAATTGTTTGTCGTCGCTGAATTTGAGCGGCTGGCTTTTGGAAAGGCCGGTGGACTGACGCACGGACGCGAACAGTTCATCCAGATCAATTGGCTTGGCCAGATAATTCAATGCCCCGTCGCGCATGGCCGCCACGGCGTCACGGATGTCCGCGTAAGCGGTCACCAGCAAAACGGGGAGCGCGGGGTGTTTACTCCGTGCCAGGCGAAACAGTTCGATTCCCGAAAGGCCAGGCATGCGCACATCGGAAATCATCAGGTCGGTTTTTTGCCCGTCCAGAACCTCCAATGCGTTTTCGCCCGAATCCGCCGTGACCACCTCGAACCCCTGGCCGGACAAAAACGACTCGAGCAGGCTACGCTGCCCCGCGTCGTCGTCCACCACCAGAATGCGGCGCGGCGAAGAATTATTTTTGGAGTCTGGAGCCATTGCTTTCGTCGCCGACCCGTTTCGCGTGCGAAATGCGGAACACCGCTCCGTTGGTTTCGTTCGCCCCGCAGGTGATCTCCCAGCCGTGCGCCAGGACGATTTGCTGGACGATGGCCAGTCCCAGTCCGGTGCCATATTCGCGGGTGGTGAAGTAGGGTTTGAAAATGTCAATCCTGTTGGCCGGCTCCACGCCGGGACCGTTATCGCTCACCTCAATGTTCACATCAGACGTTCCCGCCGCGAAGGCGCGAACCTCCACCTGCCCGCCATCGGGAACCGCCTGGATGGCATTGAGGACGAGGTTGAACAGGGCCTGGCGCAAAAGCTGTTCGTCGGCCTGGACGACGATCGGTTGGTCGAACGTCTTCAACTGGATGTGTTTTTCTTCGAGGTCAAACGACAGTGTCCGGGCGATTTCCTTGATCACGGCGCCAAGCTCCACGGCGGCAAGCCGCACTTCCCGCGGCCGGGAATAATTGATGAACTCGTTCAGTTGTCCGGTGAGGCGATCCGACTCATCGATGATCTCCCGCGATTTCTTCGCGATTTCCGGCGAGGCGTCACCTTGCCGCGAAATAATCTGGGCCAGCCCGCGGATGATATTCAGAGGGTTTCGGGTTTCGTGCGCCAGTCCGGCGGCGGCCAGATTCATTTCTTTCAGATGCGTGTTCAATTCGCTGGCGCGGACCAGGCGGATTTGCAGCTCGGAAGATTTCGCCACGTTGCGCCAGGCCAGGCCGAATCCGACCACGGAAATACTCGTCAGCAATCCGATGATGCTGCGCAGCCAGAGATCGTTGTTGGTGATGTCGCGCGCGATCTGAGTGGACATGACCAGGACGAAACTATGCACCCCCTGCTTCTGAATGACCGATTGATATTCGGTTTCGCTCATCCAGAAGGGCCGATGAAAGACGCGCCGGGATTCGTTCGTGCCGCGCGATTCGCTCCAGCGCGGGCGGGGCGGGGGCGCATTCGTATCCCCGGAAACCGATTCGCCGCCGGATCGTGGATGGAACGGCGGACGATTCGTGTCGGGCTGCGGAAAATCAGCGCGCGACAAAACGATCGGCACCGGGTTGTTGGTCGGCTCAAACTCCGCCGTCATGTTGGTCCCCAGATCGACCAGGTTCATCAGCGTGACCGTCTGAGATTCCCAGTGCTCGCCCTGCCGGAGGACTTTCCCGGTTCCCAAGTCCAGCGGCGTCCCGGCCGAAATGACGACCTGCCCGCTGGCGTTGAGCAGCGCGATGGAATTCAACTCGCCGGGCTTGATCAACTCCTTCAGCGCCGATTCCAATCGTTCCTTGGAAATGATGTTGAAGCGCCGTTGCGACCGAAGAACGAGCGCGAGGGTGTCCGAAATATCCTTGGCGCGATTGATCAACGTCGCGTGAGCAGCGTGGCGCACGCGAATGTGCTCAGCCGCTTGCCATCCCATGATCAGCAGCCAGACCAGGATGAGAGAGGAATAGATCGGTTTTTTGCGCCAGATCATCGAATCATTTTTTGCGAGAACCCTTTTTCGGTTCCGGTTCCTCTGGTTCAGGCTGCTTCACCTTGACGCCATCCAAAAACCGGTTCAGCTCCCGTTCCGTAAACGCCTTGGGCGCCAGTTCCGACGGGCTTTGCTCAATGCTGATGCTGCTCAAATCGCGCGGCGACGCAACAACATAAGGCGTCAGAAAAATCAGCAGTTCCACCTTGCTGTTCGACCGGATCTTGTGGCGGAAGAGCGCCCCGAGCCAGGGAATGTCTCCCAGCAACGGAATCTTGCTGTCCGTGCTGGTCTTGCTCGTCTCCATCAATCCGCCGATCACCACCGTTTGTCCATCGGGCGTGACGACCACAGTGTCCGCCGAACGCAGATCGATCACCGGCGCGTTTACGCCCGTGGAGATGGTGACGGTTTGCTCGGAGAGCGCCGAGATTTGCGGCGCGACGATCATCTGCACCATCCCGTCGGAGGTGATGAACGGCGTGACCCGGAGAATGATCCCGACATCCTGGTAGGTGACCGTGTTGATGGCGTTGCCGAAATTGTCGAAGCGAACATTGGTGATGAGCGGCACCTGCTTGCCGACCGTGATGCTGGCCATTTGATTGTTGCGCGC